>Ga0190343_1000005_pt1 | contig 138155 bp, 95 predicted proteins | sample 48721312_MG_FD_161664 | JGI IMG/M metagenome (GOLD analysis project Ga0190343, IMG submission 161664) | Hydrothermal vent microbial mat bacterial communities from Southern Trench, Guaymas Basin, Mexico - 4872-13-1-2_MG | ecosystem: Environmental > Aquatic > Marine > Hydrothermal vents >... | reverse complement strand
GCGGATAAACGAATTGAGTTAGTACAACGAATTACGCGGATAAACGAATGGCCGTACAATTAATATTGCTCCTAAACGAATTAAAAACGCGGAAGATAAAAATTGACTTTTATCAATCCTTATATTATGCATAATCGCCATCTAAATTAACTTTCGTACCCGGAAAATGGGAATGCGCCCGATGGTGTTTAGGCGTTGCTAAGCGTCGGGAGCGTTCTTTGCTAGTTCATAACCGTGACTTTAGTTTCAAACGTCAAGTGTTAATAAGTATGACGGTTAAAAAATCAAGTTCTTTGACTTGTGTCACGTTTTTTTGGTAAGCATTTTTTCGTCAGGCGAGGCACTAACTCATGAAAAATGAAAAATGAAAAATGGGTGATGGCGAGTGGGTAATGGGTAATAGCAAATTAGCGGTTATCGGTTATTCATTATCAATGACTAATTAGCAATTGATAACTCAAATTAGCTATTAGCAATTACCCATTTCCAATTATGATAATGGCGGTGTTTGGTAGATGATTGGTTTTTCAAGGCAGCCGTACATGATGGCTCAATGCCACACAGTTTGCGGAATTAGAAATAAATAATCCTCCCGCCTTTGGTAAAGCCGTCGTCTAATAGCTGAAGTGCCCTAAAGGGTACTGAAGACTCAATGCCATATCGTGTGCTTCTGAAAAAATCCGGAATTTACCAGTCCCCTTTAGGGGACTTTAGCTTTGGCTCTTTCTCGTTTATTTCTTAACTTAATGGCATTGACATGATGGCTTTAGTTTATGCCGTCGCCATTGATATCGGGGATGTTATTGAGTTTCCGGCAGCCGGTTGGGGTGTTGCTGATTTCACCGGCAAGTTTGGAGTCCTGCCAAACTAACTCCGGCTAAAGTTTGGTTAGCGATATAGGGCCATAGTTTAATTTGAAAGCATCAAAAGTCTTTTATGGCCCCCAAATAAGGTTGTTCAAATACTCTCAACACTGGAACCAATTATTTAATCTTGGAGTCTGGCGCTAAAGCCACACTAAAAATGTTGGTATTGGTGAGCGATATAGGGCCAGACTTTAATTTGAAAGCTTCTAAAGTCTTTTATGGCCCCCAAGTTCAAATACTCTCAACACCGGAACCAATTATTTAATCTTGGAGTCCTGCCAAACCTCCGGCTAAAGTTTGGTATTGGTGAGCGATATAGGGCCAGACTTTAATTTGAAATCATAAAAAATCAATGAATTATAAACACTTCTTGACTGAAAATGATTTGATAAGGTTTCTCAAGTTCCCTCCTATCGTCGGGACTCTAAATGACATTTTTGTTCATTTTTCATTTTTCATTCTTCATTCTTAATTCGCATTTTATGGCCCCCAAATCAGGCTGTTCAAATACGCTCAACACTGGAACCAATTATTTAATCTTGGAGTCTGGCGCTAAAGCCACACTAAAAATGTTAGTATTGGTGAGCGATATAGGGCCAGACTTTAATTTGAAAGCTTCTAAAGTCTTTTATGGCCCCCAAATAAGGCGGTTCAAATAGTCTCAACACCGGAACCAATTATTTAATCTTGGAGTCCGGCCATTAGTTAGTTTGGACGACGGCTCAAGTTTGTGATACCGGGGGCGGCTAAACGCTGGATACGTCAATATGGCTATCGTTATAGGGAACTTGGTGCCATTTGAGTGGGCTTCGAGTCTTCCGGCAACACATCATGTTAAAACTGTCATTATCACTCGCCGCCATGGGAAAAAGGTGGAAATTTTTCTTGATGTGATTCAGAAATCAAATCATGTTGTTTGGCTTTTTTTAATGCCCATAACAGTGATATATTATTGATAAACAGAGCAGTAAGTACACTAAAACCAAAGAATAAAGCACCGCTCAAGTTGAGAAAAACCGGAGGGTATAAAATTATTACCATATTTTGCAAGTTTTTTTCCAGACTAAATGCGATATCAAACAACTCACATAAATGTTTTAAACTACAATCCATAAAAACGATTTGTGCTAAATATCGGGCGACAGTCGTTGCGCCTTCAATAGAAATAGACACATCGGCTTTTTTTATTGCTATTGCATCGTTAATGCCATCGCCAATAAAACAAACGGTATGCCCCTGTTGTTGTAAGCGTGAGACAATTTTGGCTTTATCTTCTGGCATGACTTCAGCAAAATAATCATCCATCTTCAGGTGTTGAGCCAATTTTTTGGTGGGTGTTTCATGGTCGCCAGAGACGATAGCAAGATGTTTTATCCCTCGTTGGCGTAACCCCTTGATAATATCCTTGATTTCGGGACGGATAGACGGTTCGAGTTCTAATATGCCTTTCAGTTCACCTTCTGCCGCGACAAATATGATGGAATTTCCTACCGTGTATGCCGTTTCCATCGCCTGTTGAATCGTTGCCGATATAACAATGCTGTTTTGCTCCATAAAACGCAGGCTACCCACTTGAATTGTTCTATTGTTGATATTGACAGTTACGCCCAAACCAATTTGGAAATCTGATTTATCAATAGTGGGTAAAACCAGTCCTTCAGAACGTGCTTTGGCAACAATTGCTTTGGCAATTGGATGGGATAATTTTGATTCAGCAGCAGCGGCTTCTGCTAACAATTGTTCTTTTTTATAGCTTTTAGCACAAAGAATAATACGTCCTACGCTTGGTTGTTCTGTGGTTAATGTCCCGGTTTTATCAAATAAGATGGTATCAACTTTTGAGAGTGTTTCCAAAGCTCGACCATCTTTCACCATAATACCTTTCTGAGTCGTGAGATTAAGGTGATTTAGAACACTTAACGGTGCAGTGAATCGTAAACGAGTGCCAAAAGAACTCGCCAGTATAGCGGTGCTTCCCACTACGCCTATGATAGGCAGAGTTATTGCTGATAAGACAATCAATGGTAGAGCAATTTGATCTGATAGCATTTCGCCTTTAGTCAATAAAGTCATTTTATAATCAGCTGTACGATTGAGTATTTCACTAATTTTAGCCACAGTGGTTTGTGTTCCGGTTTTTTCTACCCGTATCACAATACGTCCGCTAATGACCTGAGTAGAAGCAAATACTTTATGTTGCTGTAATTTTTCGACCGGTTGTGACTCCCCCGTCAATGTATGTTGATCAACCTGTGCCATTCCTTCAATGATTATACCGTCAACGGGTATCATATCACCCGTATTTACGACAACACAATCATGCTTTAAGTCTGCGTTTCTGTCCTAGACTGATAAAAATGGCACTGCCAATCAGTAAGGTTTCGATGAGCATCTTGTGATTCCTTCATATTTTAGATAAAACTCGATGTTCAAGTTTTTCAACAATGCCAAAAGCTTGGGGATAAATCCCCAAGCTAAAAGCTCAAGTCTGCTAAAGCAGACTATTCCCCGAATGTGGGTTAGTGCCCTTTAGGGTACTTTAGCTTTTAGCCTCAATGCCATTAAGTTAAGGGCAACCACAAGGGATTGCCCCTACAAACCGTTATGTAATGTAGGGGCAATCCTTTATGGTTGCCCTCACCCAAAAGCTTAACTTAATGGCATTGAGCTTTTAGCCTGGGGCTTTAGCCCCAGGCATCTCAGTTGAAAATCACGCTTTGCCTCATTATCAATTTGTGCTTTGCGTTGTAGTGGCACATTAGCCGATGTCTTTTGCTTTGCAAAAACCTTATTCATTGGAAGAGAAAATAAAGTTTTAAGTCTGCGTTTCTGTCCTAGACTGATAAAAATGGCACTGCCAATCAGTAAGGTTTCGATGAGCATCTTGTGATTCCTTCATATTTTAGATAAAACTCGATGTTCAAGTTTTTCAACAATGCCAAAAGCTTGGGGATAAATCCCCAAGCTAAAAGCTCAAGTCTGCTAAAGCAGACTATTCCCCGAATGTGGGTTAGTGCCCTTTAGGGTACTTTAGCTTTTAGCCTGGGGCTTTAGCCCCAGGCATCCATGGTAAAACTTGAACATCGAGTAAAATCCCAAAAATGTGACAAAGTAGAATAGTTAGGGCGTAAAATTTGGAAGACGTACACTTTTAGGAACCCGTTCTGTATGACTATTATACTCAATAGTCACCGGCTGCCCACCTTTGTCTAAGCTCAGCCGCCCGGCGGCTAAAATTGCGGTGCATTGTAAGGTGTTATCGGCAGTGGCAAGCGCACTATCATTGATATCAGCTTGGCCGGTGCGGTATCGGGCCGTCGCTTCGATAAAACGTTCTATACTCTGATAGCCGTAAGCATTTTGGCCGCTGAAGTTATTATCGCTAGGTAAGTATTTCATAAACTGGGGATTCGGACTAACGTAGCCGCTGCTTTCCTCGGCCACGCTGTAGCCACGGTGAGCCTGATCGACTTGCAACTCGCCCTGCTGCCCCATGTAAAAGAACCTCTGCTGAGAGTGTACATCTGATTTGGGAGCAATCCAAGATGCCGTGTGTAGAGACATGCCCAAACTGCCAGAAGCGAGATTCCGCCACTGCACGTTGAGGTTGATGGTATCTTCCATCGGGTATCCCAAGTGCGCCACAGCTACCCCGGTGGCCGCGTTAGCGGTAACGCACTCTGGTCGCGCTAGTCCCATTAGAGTCCATATCAGCCAGTCCACATGATGGCTGTTCAAGTAATAGCTAATATCCGAAGCCTGACCGGCCCATTGGTGAAAAGTTTCCAATTGGCTACGTGGCTGGCTCATATAGCTGTAGAAATAACTAAAATCCCCAAAACCCGGTGCTCGATCTCGCGCATCTGCATAGATAGGATCAAAGCGTTTATGCATTTCAGTGGCCAGCAACACACCTTGTTGTTGCGCTATGGCTAATAATCGATAGTGTTCTGTCAGGGTTTTTACAAGCGGTTTAGCCACTAGCACATGCATCCCCCGACGCATGGCGGCTTCAGCCAGTTCTGCATGGATATCGTCTGGGGTAACGATGATAACTGGTCCTTTTTTCTTGGCCATCCTTGGACACCTATTGCCAAATAGGTGAAGTTTCCATGGTAATTCACTGTCTGTTGATAGCCAAAGCTGCAACTAGACCACTGGATGGCCAGTCTCATCCGATTGGCGACAACGTTTTAGCAAGATTTGCTTTACCTTATGAAAAGGAAGCCAACGATGAATTTCCTTATCATCTAATCTAGCTTTCACATTGATCGCTGCGTTCAAATCAGCTTGCATAACCGCCCCGCACCCGGAGGCACAGTGAAATTTGTCCCCAGTACGCTTGCCGAGGCAACCACACTTTGAACACATTTGCGAAGTATATGCCGCGTTGACTTGAACAACCCTAGAACCTCTTCGGGATGCCACAATATCAATAGCTTTCGCCATCAATCCCTTAACCCAACCACTTAAACGGCGATTGGTATTTTTCCCATAGTTTGACTTAGACCTAAATGTTTTAGTTAAATCCTCACAAACGATAGTTTTTGCCTTATCAACGACACGATTAGTTGCCGTAAAAACAATTGTTTTGACTCTAGCTTGGTGCTGGTGTTTGCGCCGGTTAAGTTTTTTTCTACCCAAATTTTTTTTTATAATTCTTTTAGCCTTTTTTGGATTTTTTTGCTCAACTTTGCCCAAAACCGCCTTAATCTTATTGCGCCTTTTGTATTTTTTCTTCAGATAATCAGATTCCTTTGATAAGATTTCGCCCAAACCTTTACCATGAAATTCACCTTCAGTATCTACGAAAGCCTCTGTATAGCCTTTGTCAATACCAATTTTTTGGGAACCACACACACGATCGTCAACATTATCTATCGTATAATGAATTTCCACACCACCATCGCGCAAGATCAAACGAATACGCCCACTAATGGGGTAATTTGTGCCAATTGGTATGGCGATTCGCTTGCATTTTACTAAGCTGATGACTTTAATATAATTTTTTCCATTATGTTGAAAACACTTATAGCAGCCAGGATCCAGGACAATTTGATTAAAAGTATGGTTTTTGCCATGTTTCCAATATTTACGCATAAGGCGGCGCACATAATCATCATTAACCCAAACAGAATCATTTTTTAGTTTTTTAAATAATTCTTTACGTTTCTCATTATCATCAATATTTTTGAATATATGACGAATAACTTTTTCTTTGGCAGCTTCGCGGTTGGCTTTTATATCATCTAGCGAATCATTTAATGTCGGTTCCCAAAGACGTCTAGGTAAATTTTTTATACGTTTACCATCATGCCATCCTTGACGCACTGGACGGAATCTAGCATAAAGCCCACCAACCGAGCCATAGTTACGCCATACTTCGGTGCGAATAGATCCGCACCGTTTGGCAATTTCATTTAGCGCATCATATTTAGCTTGGTTTAGATCATCACTGTACGCAATTCGAGTTACTTTTTTAGCTTTTTTCATTTTGAACCTGCCGCGCGGATATGGGAGATGTTTAAGTTGGATTTCCGCCCGCTCCAGTTTGGTGACAATTTTCTGTTGATGGTAGTTAAAACGTTCCGGACTGTCCCACGACTGATCCCAATGTAGGTGTGATAATGTTATTAGCTTAGATTGGGCAGTGTCTGGATACATATGTTGCAGCAAAGAAATGGTCGCCACTTCTTCAATGCCAGCAGGCACGGCGTTGAGAAAACCATTGCTAAGCCCTAAAAAACCAACGATATTGAGTTTGTGCAAATCCCATAGGGCTAAGGTATTCCACGGTGAATTTAAACCATTCAAGGGCTGTAGGCCGGTATTTTCACCGTGAATGTCTAGCAATTTCGCCCCTACCACTAGCGTGTCACTGTGCAATTGTGCATGTAGCCGGTAGATATTGATAGCATTGGTTTGCACCTCAATGCTTTGTAACAGCAGAGATTTACCACCCAGCAGAGTGGCTTCAGCGATAATCGCATTGAGTGGCACCGCGACACCGCGCCAAGGGCTAATCAGTAAGGGGTGAATAAGTGAATCCAGTGGTTGCAGAAGATCATGCACGGTATCAAACAACACGTCGTCGGTAGCAACAATGACGCAATTGGCATATGTCAAAGCCTGCTCACACCAGTCTACGAGTGTATCCAGTTTGGTTGGAATTTCGCCAAGGTCAGCGTGAATGCGGGTGGCAACAAAACAAGGGTAGGTAGAGCCGCTGGGTTTCATAAAAATTGTGACAAGGAAACCCCTAAGTCTTTAGCTTAGGGGAGGAATTGTCACCAAATAAGACTTCCTTTAAAAGATAGTAGGTTAAGCATAAATCAGATTATATAGTTATAACCATCAACGCCTTGTAACATTTGGCAACATTTCCAGCTAATTCCTTGCGTTGTTTCTCCATTTTTAGTAGTGATGTTAAAATAACCAGTTGTTCTGACAGCTATACGTCCAAAGTATGTACCTATTTTTTTGCCAGAAGTAACAACGGCTTTTACCAAATCTCCGGTTTGAAAGCCTTTAATAACTTTTTGCTTTTTGGCGGATGTTCTTGGAAAACCATACTTGTCAACTCGGCACATTTGCCGAGTACCATGTCCCATAGCAACAATAGTTAATGGCTTCAATGTATCGGGAATGCAAACAGAAGCACCAGTTTCACCCACACATGCAGCATCTATCCAATGGTATTTTGGATAATTTTGTGAAGTGCGATTAAACTTGGTACGTGCGCCACTCCAAAACGTCACTGGCAATTTAGTCTTTTTTAAAACATTACCAATAGCATAACGTGTAGCATTGACCGCCGCAGTATCTTTTAAGGACTTTTTAGTTTGCGCTTTAACCTTTTTTAGAATTTTAGGTTTGCGCTTTAAAAAATCCTCAACAGGCCGATTACCTTTCTTTTGGTTGCATGGCACACAAGCAATAGTTAAATTAGATATACGATCACTACCGCCTTTACTTTTAGGCTGAATATGCTCAATTTCTAAAGGCACATTGGTTTTGCCACAATAAGCACATTTTTCTAGCAAATATTCACGCACTTCGTAACCAGCCAACACACCTTGCTGATATTCAATACCAGATATTTCTGGATTTTGCATTTTTTGTGTATCAAAACGGACAGTTTCAACAGCAATGCTAGTAATAGGAACTAACTTTTGTAGCCGTTTAGTCCAAGTTTCAACATTAAATACTCGTGACATTAAAGATGGCGGTAGCCAACCTAAAGTTCGGCAACGATTGTTAAATCTAGCGGGGCGATAGCGTGTTTTGCGATTACGTCTTGCACTTCTATTAGCTCGACGACTCTTTAAGTCCTGCTTAATTTGTTGGCCACGATGTTCTAAATTAGCACCAAAGACAACTTCTTGTCCTAATTCAAACTGCCCAACAACAGCAATACCAGTGGTTTTGCTACCTGGATCAAATTTTAACTCAACCGGTTGCAATTCGCCACCAACTCGATCCTTTAAGATAATGGTAAATGGGTAGCGTTTATAAACAGCCGCTCGCCCTTTTCTTAACAACTTCCGCGCTCTTGCTGGATGGCAAGGCATGAGCGGATTTTTTTCTAAATCTAAAACAAAAACACTTTGCATAATTTGTTACCTAGTTTGTTACCTAGCTTCGCTTACGCGAGTTAAAGTCACCTCGGCAATGTTATATGACGGTTGTGTACATAAGTTGCACTGGCTTTAACAACTTACCGCAGAGTTTGGGACTGGTGAAGCATCCCAAAGTGCCTATATTTTCGTCCATAACGTAGTGAGCGAACACTTAGCCTGGTCAACTGGACTTATAAAGTCTCCTCTACAAGCCACTGAGTCTTTAGCTCAGTGGTTATTGACAGTGACTTCTCAGTAGGGTGAAAACCCAAGCACAATTGCCCAGTATTAAGAGCCATTAGACGTTCTTGGTCAAGCTGAACATAGCGCCCCGCCAACAAGATAAAATGCGGATATTTGTCTATATCTTGAAAACCATCGGTAGCAAAGCGGGCTTTGGGAATTTTCAAAGTTGCTGTGGTGGCGTGCCAATCTGGTAACAAACGCAGTACCAAAGGCACAGCATAAGATGGCAATTGCACTTGCAGCGAGGCAAGCAATTGCGCCAATTGCGTTTGGCCCCAAACCGGTTTAGGCACCACTGAAGCCATCCCGGCTTTACCAACCGCCCCCGGAATCGTTATCCCATATACTATGACTTCACGCACTAAATCGGTGTTTTGGATAGCGGTTTCTACTTCGGTAGCAGAAATATTCTCTCCTTTCCAACGAAAATTATCCCCACTGCGTTCCACGAAGCTAAAAAATCCTGAAGCATCACGGCGCAAAATATCCCCGGACTTCCACCACAAATCATCCGGTTCGAGCAAGCCGGGCCAAAGTTTTTCCACGTCCATGGCCGGGTTCAGATAGCCCCGGTAACGCCCACCCGATACACGCAACAAAGCTTGTCCTGCTACTCCCACTGGTACTGGTTTACCAGCTTCATCTACCAACAGCACATCCGCCGCATCTGGATGCAGGGGCGGAATATATCCACAGTAGCCATGCACATCGAACCAATTAGTCAACGCCGCCGCCGGCATTTCTGTCGCACCGAAGTGTTCCACCACATGGCTGATGCCAAAACGCTGTATCACTGCTGGCCACAGTTCAGCAGACAGACCATTGCCGAAAATCACTTGCAGTGGGTTGTCAGCGTCGTCCGCTTGCGCTGGAGTGTTCATAAGATAGGACCATAACTCACCAACATATACAGTACTATTACAATGGTAGCGACGAATATCGGCGATAAAGCTATGCACTGAAAAACGCTCGCGTACCACTGCGCAACCCCCGGCTTCCACACAACTAGCAAACGCCACTGCCAAACCGTTGCCATGACACAGCGGTAGTGGAATATAACAGCGTGTTTTTGCGTTGAAATTATTGCGTAGAGCCCAAGCAATCCCAGCCCCAATCAGGCGTCGGTGGCTAAATAGGGCAGGCTTGCTTGGGCCACTGGTACCACTCGTAAAAATAATCACTACTGGATCGTCCAACTTTACGGAGCGGCGTTTTTCAGTACAAATCCGTCCGGGCCAAGGTTGCGCCACTAACGCATTGGGGGATTGTACCGCCAGCCCCTCAATTGCTAGTCCCACCATAAATTTGAGTTGGGCATGCTCGGCCAAAAGTGCCAGACGTTGTGCGGGTTCGTGGGTATTGAACAATACCGCCGGAATCCCAGCTTTAGCCAAACCCAATACCGTGGCCAAAAACACCGCGCCGTTGTTTTGGCACACGCCGATGCTTGCCGCATCGGTGTGTCTGGCCCAAGCTGCGATTTTGTCGGCGGCCTGATCCAAGTCGCGGTAGCTCCAAACTCTATCCTGTCCGACTTCCTGCACTAACACATATTCGCCGCGTTGATCCGCGATCTGCTCAAAACGATCAGCCCAATTTTCTATGCCGTCATCTAGCAAGTGCTGCCAGCGTTGTTGTTCGCGGGCTTGCATCGCGGCATAACGAGAGGCGAAGTCGTGGCTTTTGGATTGAAGTATAGACATGGTTAAACTGATGGTTCGTTCATTTTAAAACGCGTTTTAAAATTTAAAAAGTGGATAGCATTTTGTTGCTATAATTTTAGTACAACTCCTAAATCAACGATTTTTTAAATTGTACAATAAAAACTATCCCAAAAAAGTTTTTTAATCCAAGTAAGATAGTGCTTTTATCCGCTCCTAAAAACTTACCTAAACTTACCCATAAGAGAGATAAGTCATTGAAGTCACGTTGGCCGAGCAGATTTGCCTAACGATTCGTGTGATGGGAATCTCGCCAATCAAGATTCGAGAGAGGGTTGCCCCCCAGTCCCAACCAAAGGCCCCTGCGTTTGGCTGTCATTCCGCCGCCCGATTCCGTGCGACATGCACCACTGATTTAAGTTTTCTGGACTAAACAAAGCCAGAATGACCAGACATGCTTCCTTCGATTCCTCGCGGGTAGAGAGAAGGTGACCTGTTCACCCTTATTATTTGGAATAAGAACTTCTTCCAGACAACTAGGCGGTGCGCGTTCAGAAAAACGACATATCCGCCGCGCTATAACCAAAGCAGCGGAATGATGGCCTGTCAACCCGTATCGAGACGCAAACTTGACTCGACCGATTACTTTCGTTCCCGCTGGATTGACTTGATAAACTCTTACACCAAAACGATAAGCTCTGGATTCTATAAATGACCTAAATTTGCTGTAGACAAAAGAGCTCAACATCCTTTTATAACGGTTTGAACCATTTTCCTTCAATACACCCTTTTTTTTGAAAAATATAACTCTTCGATAACGATTGGTTTTAACGTTTTTTCGCTGCGAGAAACAATAACTTTAACAGCTTCTCCAATAATGGCTTCTGTTTGAGCTTTAGACTTAGCTTTTCGGGTGTGTCTGTGCTACTATCGATAACAAAGTCTTGCCGCTCAAACTTCAAGGTTTCTTTTGGGGGCCATGTTTTCAAATTGATTGGATCAGTTTTTTAAAATGTGCTTTCACAAAAAACCAAGCTTTTATCAAACTGGCGGTTGGGGGCCAGGTTGTGAAATTGATTCATTTGATTTGATTTCAGGCCTTTTTAAGAAACTTAAGTAGGACAAGTAGGACACCCACATTTTCAAAACCCTAGTCCAAGCTATAGACGTTCAGAAAAATCATTTCAAAAAAGCCAATAGTGAATAGGCTTGTCCGTCAATAAAATTTTAGCTAATAAAAACAAATAGTTAAATTCACAAAACCCTTATTTTCGGACAACTAAACTCTAATAAATAGATGTCATCGATAAATCTTGGACTCCAGACAAATAAACGTCCAAGATAAATCTTGGACTCCAGACGATTTAGACGTCCAAGATAAATCTTGGACTCCAGACGAAATCTAGAGTGCAGGGTGACGCAAACTGTCACCTCAAGAAGATTTCTCCGTTGAGTCGAAATGATAGAAATTTGTCACCTCAAGAAGATTTCTCAGTTGAGTCGAAATGACAGAAAAGTGTACTGACAATCAGAATTACTGGCTAAATATTCATCTTCAAAGTAGTTATGTTTTTTCAAATAGGTTTCTTTATCAATTGTAATGATTTCTTCATAAAAATCTTGGAAAAGGCAAGTTTTTTTGAACTTTTTTTAGCAGATACTCCACACGGTCAACTTTTCGGTTTTTTTGCAACCAGCTTGCCCGGGGTATGGCCCACAAACCTTCTCTCGCATGTAGGGACAATCCCTTGTGATTGCCCTCTTTAGTTTGTCGGGACTCTCGAAAATCCGCAAATTTTTCCGTTTGAAGTCTAAAGCGAGTGCTGGGTGACGCAAACGCTTTTGTCACCTCAAGAAGATTTCTCAGTTGAGTCGAAATGATAGAAATTTGTCACCTCAAGAAGATTTCTCAGTTGAGTCGAAATGACAGAAAAGTGTACTGACAATCAGAATTACTGGCTAAATATTCACAGTTATTGCCAGTCTTCAAAGTAATTATGTTTTTTCAAATAGGTTTCTTTATCAATTGTAATGATTTCTTCATAAAAATCTTGGTATCTTTCTAATCCAAAATGAATATCGCCTTTCTTTTCAAGATGTTCATGAATTTTTCCTTTACTATTGTCAGACGTTCTATATATAACAATCAAAATGACTTGATATTTCTTAAAAAACTCATCTAATGAAATCTTATAATCAAGCAATAATTTGATAATAATCATCCAACTTTCTGAGGCTTTTTGTTTTAATGCCGGTTTTTGATTTTTATTGAGTTGTCTTCTCGTACTATTTTTGAATTCCATCAAATAGAGGCTGTTATCTTTGCAAACCAATAAATCACAGCCTTTTAATTCTTTTTCCTTAAATAGAGTTTTAATAACTTTTCCATCAAAGTTAATATACCTTTTCTGGCTGTGAAAAAAACTGATTGGCTTGTTCTCATCTGAATCATCGAGACTGATATGGCTCAACGTGTCAAAATAACCTTTTTTAATAAAATCTCTGGTTATACTCAACGTGGCCATAACTTGGATTTCCTGGGGCGCTGCCCCAGGCTATATTAATATCGCCCCGTTGGGGCTAGAAGGTAGTTACTTAAGTTATTTTTGTTTCTGTTTTAGTCCAGTTTGTTCCCTTCTTGAGTATATTTTATTCAGCATCTTATAGCTCCTCTAAACGAGTGATCGGTTCAGCTAATTTGTTATAAATCCGTTCTAAATTATTGCTGACTTCTTCGATAATTGAAGCTTCATTAACCTTATTTGCTAAATAAAAGTTTGTGTTTATATTCTCTTTTTTTGAATATAACTCTAATGCTTCTATCATATAAGGGCTATGTGAATTAACCAAGACTTTTATACCCTCTGTCACCATCGAGCAAATCATTTTCGCATATTCAAGTTGCCACGAGGGATGTAAATGAACTTCAGGTTCATCAAAGATTAACGTACTGCCATTTTTAAGGGTACCATTTTGAATGAGTATTTGAAGAAAACCAAACATTTTAATCCCATTTGCGGTTTGGTACATGTCTAATTTCGTTTTTAAACCGTCTTTTTTATAAAAGATATTGTCTGCCAGTGAATCATAATAAACTTCACCTTTGATTAATTTCTTAATCAGTTGAAAATTGTCATTATGACGAGTTAATTTTGAGGGTTGAGAGATTCTTAAAATCAAATCGCCAACTTCATTTGGTAACGAAAAATTTAATTGATACTGTTGCGATAAAACCATCGTATTTTTAAGATAGTTAAATTTTGATAAGAAATCTGGACTGTCTATAAAGATTGGAAAGTGAGTTATTTCATCTTCTATCGAGAATTCTATATTATTGGCTTTTTCAGGGCTGGTTTTTAACAGAGCGTTTCTGATTTCAGAAAAGAGTATTTTCCCAACGGTGCTTTTACCCGTATCATTTTCACCAGCGATCACGGTTAAACCTTCAAATTGAATATCTGCACTTTTAATTATAAGAAAATCTTTTATCTTGAGTCTCATCTTAATTTTTCTCTGGCACACAAACGATGCCGTTGTTGTTACAGAAATACCCGTTAGGCTAGATACTAATGAAAAATGAAAATGACTATATTTTCTGGTTGTAACTGTTGAAATGTATAACTTGTTGAATTTTATTGATTATATCAATACCATACTTGTTAACATTCAACCCCTACGGGGAGAATAATAATTAATGATTAATAATTAATGATTAATTGTTAATTCCCCCTACGGGTTGGCGCGTCGGGGCACATTTTCCACAGGTTTTCCTTAAGGCTATTATCTCGCGTAGCGAGTTACTGCGTTTCACATTCAACCCCTACGGGGTTGGCGCGTTTTATGATTTACCACAGGTTGCACCTGTGGCTATTCATATTCAACCCCTACGGGGTTGGTTGCGAGATTGATAGCGTCTGCGGTGTATGCCAACTAACACTGGAGGACTCATTGTCGATTTACCATGCGGATGTCATTGCATTAGTATGACACGAAAAAATGAAAAGGCAATATTAATTAATCCGCATCGATTAAGAAATGGCTTATATTCACATTCTGCATAAAGCGAGTGCTGGGTGACGCAAACGCTTTTGTCACCTCAATAAGATTTCTCAGTTGAGTCGAAATGACAGAAAAACTTAAGGAAGACGGTGCTTAGGCTAAGCAAGCGTCGGGAGCGTTCTACGCACAGTTCATAACCGTGACTTTAATTTCAAACGTCAACTGCTAAGTATGACGGGTAAAAATTTAAGTTCTTTGACTGGTGTAAAGTTTTTTTGTAAGCATTTTTTCGTCAGGCGAGACACTATACAAACTAATGAAAAATGAAAAATGAAAAATGAAAAATGGGTAATGGCGAGTGGTAATCGGTAATCGGTAATGGGTAATGGTAAATTAGCGGTTATCGGTTATTAATTATCAATGACTAATTACTAATTGATAAATCAAATTACCTATTACCAATTACCCATTTCCAATTATGGATATGGCGGTATTTGGTAGATGATTGGTTTTTCGTTGCTGCTGTACATGATGGCTTTAGTCTACGCCGTCGCCATTGATATCGGGGAGGTTATTGAGTTTCCGGCAGCCGGTTGAGGTGTTGCTGATTTCACCGGCAAGTTTGGAGTCCTGCCAAACTAAAGTTTGGACTCCGGAGTCTGGCGCTAAAACCACACTAAAATTGTTAGTATTAGTTAGCGATATAGGGCCAGACTTTAATTTGAAAGCTTCTAAAGTCTTTTATGGCCCCCAAATAAGGTTGTTCAAATAGTCTCAATACCACCAACCATTTTTATAACGTTTTTCTCAGAAAAACTTTAGCCTAAAAAAGACTTTTTGACCGGTCAAAAACGTAGTTAATGATGTCGATAAGGGCGTCTTCGCTGCCGGTAACTGTGAGGGTGCCGTTTAAGTCTAGTACTCTGTCAATGTTCTATTGACGGGTAACTTGGCACGGCCATTAATTCTCTGGCACGGCCATTAGTTAGTTTGGACGACTGCCAAACTAAAGTTTGGACGACTGTTGGCCGACTCTTGCCAAACTAAAGTTTGGACGACTGCCAAACTAAAGTTTGGACGACTGCTAAAGTTTGGTGAGCGATATAGGTCATCATCATTTCTTGCGTTCTGCTTTAAATTGTGATAGCGGTTTTTTTAAGGTTCTTTTAGGTACGGCCTGAGGCTGGCGAGCGATGACTGTGAGAAAGGGCAGACGATAACAGGGAATGAGGATAGGGGAAAGGAAAGCGGCGGCAGGGCCGCTTAAAGGGAGTGGGTGGCATCCCCGACAGGGCGACAGGATTAGAACTTGTGAACCTTTGGCTCAGGAGGCCAACGCTTTATCCGGGCTGAGCTACGGGTGCTGTTTGAAGAGCGCGTCTCATACCCTATTCAGATTGATTAGTCTAGTGTTTTGAAAAGATTTTGGCGGTGGATTCAAAAGGCGGTGCGTTTGCTTCATACAATCATCCAGAAAAGTTTTTATCCGTCGTCTTAATTCGTTGGCAATGGATAATGGGTAATGGGCGAGAAGTTATAGGCCCTTACAATTAGCAATTAGCAATTAGCAATTAGCAATTACCAATTAGCAATTAGCAATTACCCACTACTTTATATCGCACGGCTATACTGAAAACGATAGACGTTGGTTTATGCGTTTGATGTGATACAATTAATCTTTTTTAGTCTTTAATTTCCGAGTGTGTCGCAGTTGTCCTACTATCGAGAACAAAGTCTTGCCGCTCATGAAAATGAAAAATTGCTGTTATCAAAAAACCAAGGCTTTGTCGAACTGGCGGTTTTTTTGGGGGCCATGTTGTGAAATTTGATTAATGGCCCTTGATTGAGACAACAGTAGGACAAGTGGGACACACCCTAATTTCCTTGTCATGCTAATTATACTGAACACCGTCATCCTTAAGCTTTTTTGTCATGTCTCACCCCGCAGACTCTTCTCCGGTGTAGCTCAAGATTTCTCCGATCCTAGAAATGACAAAAACGCCGTTTGTAACGGTGCAAAGTATAATAGTCATCAATAATATTTAATTTCATCAATGAGTTATATCGCATTCCCGCTGCGGATGAGTTTATAACTCGTTATTCATTTTTCATTTTTAAACTCGATATTATTCTTATTGATAATACAAGAACATCTCTAAGAGGAAACCAGAGTGAGTCAACAAGAGACTATACCTATTAAGAATTTGGCCCTCGGCATCGGGACTGGATTTGGGGTCGTTGCAGTATTTATTTTCACCGTGCTACTGATAACTAAATTGGGGCTTGAGGATCACTATGACGAATCAGAAGAGCAGATTCAGGAGCGGATAAAACCGGTTGGTCAAGTCCAGGTTGAGGGGGAAGAGGCGGTAGTTACTGCCCCGGTTAAACCGGTTGTGGCCCCCACAGCTACCCCAAAGTCGGGTAAAGAAATTTACGAGGCAACGTGCAAGCAATGCCATGAGACCGGTATCGCCGGTGCGCCCAAATACGGTGACAAGGCCAGTTGGGCCGAGCGGGTTGCCAAAGGCGAAGCCACACTTATCCAAAATGCCCTCAATGGCCTTAACGTCATGCCACCACGAGGCGGTGATCCTGACATCAGCGATGAGGAAGTGAAAGGGGCCGTGCAGTATATGCTTCAGGCCGTTGGTGTGGCTCCTCCCCCAACACCACCTAAAACCGTATCGCCGGTCGTAGCAAAGCCCACCGTTGATGGTAAGCAAGTCTACAACAGCGCCTGTGTCTTATGTCATGCCGAAGGTATTATTGGGGCCCCGAAACTGGGCGATCAAGACAGTTGGGCACCCCGCGTCGCAAAGGGCATGGACACTTTAGTCACACATGCTTTAAATGGATTTAAGGGCGAAACCGGGGTAATGCCAGCAAAAGGCGGGCAAACACAATTGTCAGATGAGGAAGTGAAAGGGGCCGTGCAGTATATGCTTCAGGCCGTTGGTGCCGGTTCTTTGGCAACGCCACCTGAAACCGCACCTGCCGAAAAACCCCCGGTCGTGGAAAAGCCCACCGTTGATGGTAAGCAAGTCTACAATAGCACTTGTGCCTTGTGTCATGCCAAGGGTATTGTTGGGGCCCCGAAACTGGGCGATCAAGATAGTTGGGCACCCCGCGTCGCAAAGGGCATGGACACCTTACTCACACATGCTTTAAATGGATTTAAAGGCGAAACGGGAGTCATGCCACCAAAAGGTGGGAAAATGGAATTGACCGGTGAGGCAGTTAAAGCCGCTATAGACTACATGGTTTCTCAAGTACCGGCCGTGGTTGCGGATACCTCCGCCAGTGAAGAGGTGGCCCCGACACCCGATTCGTCGCCAGCGCCCTCAAAACCAGACACTGCGCCGGCCGAAGAAACCGTTGTAGCGGATACCTCCGGTGAAGAGGTGGCCCCGACACCCGATTCGTCATCGACACCCTCAAAACCAGAAACAGTGCCTACCGAAGCCCCCGTAGTGGCGAAAGATACTACGCCAACGACTGAACCCGAACCAACGGCCGAACCTGAATCCACGGTCCTTGATTTGGCACGAGGTGAAGAAGTTTACAATAGCGTTTGTTACCTCTGTCATGCAACGGGTGTTGCAGAGGCACCCATACTTGGAAATAAAGACAATTGGGCTCCCCGTCTTAAAAAAGGCATGGATGCCCTATTCACAAGTGCTTTGCAAGGCTTAGGAGCCATGCCACCAAAAGGTGGGCAAATGGGATCGGCCGATGAGGATGTCAAATCCGCAGTCGCCTACATGGTGGATGCCGTTAAGGGCGATGATGAGGAAGCCGCCACGGAGCCAACCACCGCCACTCCTGTGGAGGACTCCAGCGATGAAAGTGCCACAACGCCCTCAATGCCTAAGAGTGCAGAGACTGTGGCACCGCCCACTTCCGCACCGAGTGCCAAACCAGAAGATACCAAAACCTATCACACGGTACTACGGGGCGAAAGCTTGTATGGCATTGCTGCACACTACAGGCAAAATTTCAGTGACGTGGCCGCTTGGAATAATATCAAATCACCTTACAATTTGACTATTGGACAACGTTTGGTGGTTTCTGCTCCAAGCGGAGCATCCCCGACGAGCGAACCACAAGCCGCCACCCCTCCAGCGGCCGATGGAGATCGAAACTACCATCTGGTGCAACCGGGTAACACCTTATATAGTATTGCCAGAGATTACGGTGTCACGGTTTCTGATATGATGCAATGGAATGATTTACAACCGCCTTATGGGTTGTCAGTGGGACAAAAATTGTGGGTGAGTCCGTCCAAGGTAGGACAGTAATCATTCAAAAAATCCGATGTCTTTAAGACATCGGATTTTTAGCACTATACCTTTTTCCTTGTTTCTTTCTCCTTTCTCCTTCGCGGCAAAAGTTTTTTATTGAAATATTTTGCCGCGAACCCTTTCCCATTATCCCCAAGAATATGGACATTACTCCCTATCTTAAATTGATGATCGAAAAAGATGCCTCTGACATCTACTTTACCGTCGGCTCAACCGTGCGTATTAAAGCAGCCGGCAAAGTCATCAGCGTGGGCAAGACAAAACTCACCGGCGAAATGACTGAGGCGATAGCCCACAATCTTATGAATCAAGCACAGTGGGTCATTTTTGTAAAACAGCTAGAAATAGACTTTGCCATTACCTTGCCAGAAACCGGTGCGCGATTTCGTGTCAATGCTTTTAGGCAACAAGAGCAGGTATCCTTGGTGATGCGTTATGTCAAATCCAAGGCACCCACACTGGATGAATTAAAGTCACCTGTTATACTCAGAGACTTAATCATGCGTAAGCGCGGCTTGCTTTTGATGGTTGGTGCTACCAACTCTGGCAAATCCACCACCCTCGCTGCGATGCTTAACCATCGTAATGAGCATCAAGCCGGGCATATTTTAACCATTGAAGATCCAATAGAATATGTACACCCGCATAAAAAATCGCTGATTAATCAACGCGAATTGGACGTAGACACACACTCATATCTGCGTGCCCTGAGAAGCGCCATGCGTGAATCCCCCGATGTGATTCTGATTGGCGAAATTCGTGATCAAGAAACGATGGCGGCCGCATTAGAACTCTCTAACACTGGACACTTAGCCATTTCTACCCTCCATGCCAACAATGCCTATCAAGCCATGCAGCGTGTTGTGAACATGTTTTCAATTGAACAGCATCGACAACTCTTTATGGATTTATCTTTAAATATCGTTGGCATTATTTCGCAACGCCTTGTGGTAAGCGTAGATAATAAACGGGCGGCAGCGGTAGAAGTGATGATAAATACTCCTTATATTGCTGACTTAATTCTAAAAGGTAAAATAGATGAGATAAAAGAAGCGATGACAGGCAGTGGGGCTGAAGGAATGCAGACATTTGACACGGCATTGTTTGATCTATATCAAAGCGGAAGGATCGTATTAGAAGAAGCATTAGCCAATGCCGACTCGCGCACTAACTTACAAGCAAAGATGACTTTTGGTGAATAGATGATTATTAGACTAATAAAAAATGAAAAATGAAAAATGAAATTTTTATTGATAAGCGACTAATTTTACAAACAATTTAATCACTTAAGTCGGTACGCATTTGGTGACGGGTTTTCGTAGTCGCAAAAGCGACTATTACCGCGAGTTTTTTGTTTACTCACTTATTCAGCTTCTTTTTTCTTAGTCATACTTACCTACCTCTCGCCAAAAAGGTAACTAAATAGATCAAGAATCAAGATGTTTCACTCTCTGTTGATAACTATTAGGAGTTGCAACTAGAGTTCTGGTTGGGCTGTCTCAACCGATCGGCCACTTGTAAAAAAGCGACTTAATGAGGGATGCTTGTCAGAGGCCCCTAGACTCAAGGACTAATAAAACACACACCAAGATTAACCTAATCTTGAGGTGAATTTGCAAGCTCTGATTTGCTTCAGCCCCTCATATCCACGACACCGTCATGGTGTCATCCAAGCAGATGACTCTAATTATTTTATTTTATAAAATTTAAAAAGTAAAGAAGTAAAGTGTTAAAAAAGACAGACGGATAAATCTTGGGCTTTGAAAAAAGAGTCGAGCTTCGTTCGACATGACAAAAAGGCTTAAGGATGACGGTGTTCAGTCTAATTAGAGGGGCCGGGGATATTAGAGGGAGAGGGAGGGGAAATGCTAGGGGAGAGGGTTGATGGCATTGAGCAGTTGCGTAAAAAAATTGGACTCCCGCCAAACTAAAAACGACTCCTGCCTTCGTTTGGACTTTTAATTGAGTATTTTACCCGTCAAAATAATGTTGACAGACTACTAGGCTGTGTAGCGATTATCAACACTTAATAAAAACAATGAGTTACAGTGCAATTCAATTGAGTTGTCCTGTGCTTAGAATTACCAATTACCAATTACCAATTACCAACAAAAAAAAGACACCCACCTGCCAGCATGACGAGAACTTTTGTCTTGAACCGCGCTGGTTCATGATGGGACTTCGGAGAGATGCATCAGGCTATCCTCAAAAAGGCTTTGCACAACAACATCTACTACACTCAATCCCTTGATAGATACTTTTGAGGTTCAAGTCTACCTTGCTCGCCACACCAGAGGGGGTGCCAAAACAAAAAACGAGTGACTACTTTAGCTCTGAATTTCAGATAATGCAAGATCTATTTTTTCTTGCAAGCGCATAATTTCACTATTAAGAGTGTATATTTCATCGGCCTTTTGTTGTTTATATTGTAAATATTCGTGAACAATATTTAAAGCGCTGATAACCACAATACGTTCCGTACTAACCACTTTGCCGCCTTCACGCACTTCTTGGACTCTGTCATTGAGAAACTGCGCTGAGGCTACCAAAGTATCGCGCTCTTCTTCCGGGCAAGCGACCACATAATCCTTATCAAGGATACGCAAATTAACTGGCACTGATGGACCACGATTCATGTGCCTACTTCCATAGATTTAAGCCGTGTAATCATAGCTTCAATACGAGTGCGTGCCAAGGCGTTTTTTTCAAGCAAGGCCGCACGTTCAGACATTAAGTGAGTTTGGCTTTCACGCAAAGCCTTGTTTTCCTCAGCCAGTTGTTTGCACAACTGGATAAGTACATCAATTCTGGCTTCCAGTGAGTGCAAATTAGATTGTTCCATTGGCACTACAAATGTTGATGTCTTCTATTCGAGGTGGCTCTCGTTTGATGAGATGCCGATAATTATCAATTAGATAGCAATTCTATTGATAACTATTGACATGCTTACCTTTATGGGTTATTCAACAATTATGAATACTACGCAAAAGTTTCCGCAACGGAATTAAGCGTAGTAGGGAGTATCAGCCCTTTATCCCCTCGCCTAATGAGAGCTAAGGGTAACATTAATGCTTGAGAGTCCATTTTTTTTACAAAGAAGGCTAACCACCTCAAACGTTTCTAATGATACTTTAAAAATAAAAAAAGGTCAAATTTTTTTGAGATAATGTCCAGCCAATATCAATAGTTATCAATATTTTTGGGCCGACTAGACATGAACCCCCTCTCAAGAGGCTACCATAAGCACACAAGTCTTGATAATTAATCATTAATCATTAATCATTAATCATTAATCATTAATCATTAAATGTTAATTGTTAATCATTACATAAGCTAATTAATTCAATCACTTAATTTCCAACTGAGTCAGTTATCAACGACTGACACCTCATTGAAAATTTTTACTTATTTTCAATCACATACTGAATGGTGTGCAAAGATTAGCTTTTAGGGGGGGGGATTTCCCGGCAAATACCCGCTTGTTTCTGGGCCGACACGTTATCTTTTCAGATAAATCTTTTGGCGAGATCAAAATGCGGCATGTTGACTAATTCAATTGAAAAACTTAAAATTGCCAATTGATAATTTAGTCGGTTGTTGTATCGGATTAGTCGTCATCCTCGTCGTCATCCTCGTCGTCGTCATCCTCGTCGTCGTCATCCTCGTCGTCGTCATCTTCGTCGTCGTCATCTGGCTGGGTGTCGCCATTGTCCTTATCTTTCTTGTCCTTGTCTACCCCGTCGTTTTCGCCGCCGTCATCTGACTGGGTGTCGCCATTGTCCTTATTTTTCTTGTCCTTATCTACCCCGTCGTCGTTTTCGCCGCCGTCATCTGGCTGGGTGTCGCCATTGTCCTTGTCTTTCTTGTCCTCATTTGCCCCCGTGTCCTCTTCATCCCCGTCGTCTTCACCTTTCCCTTTATCCTCTTCATCCCCGCCGTCATCTTGCAAGGCATCGCCATTGTCCTTATTTTTCTTGTCCTCTTCTACCCCGTCGTCGTCGTCCTCATCAGCGTCGCCCTCTTCGTCCTCGTCATCGATGTCGTCCTCTTCATCCTCGTCGTCTTCACCTTTCCCGTCGTCGTCCTCATCATCGTCATCATCATCGCCATCGTCGTCATCGTCATCATCGTCGTCATCGAAGAGATCATCCTCATCCGATTCCGGGGGTTCGCCATCGTAAACCAAATATTCACGCCTTGCTAAATAGGCATCGCGGATGTATGAATACTTGTCTAAAGCGGCAATTCCGAGTATTTTTTCTGCACCTAACAAATCGGCTCGCGTATCGACACCTTTTACCGCGTAAGGCCCTAAATAAGCCGGATCGATGATACTTGGTGAACTTGTTGCATAAAAAAGCGGATCCAAGAAACTATCGGCCCCCCATCCAAAGGCATCACGCGGCGAACTTGGCCCCAAAACGGGCAAAACGAGATAGGGGCCACTATCGACACCCCAATAACCCAAAGTCTGCCCAAAATCTTCATTGTGCTTGGGCAAGCCCAACTCGCTGGCAACATCAACAAAGCCCAGTAAACCCACAGTGGAGTTAAGGAAAAATCGGCCCGTGTCAGAGGCCGCTTGTTTAAATTTAAACTGCAACAAATCGTTGGCGACGACAACAATATCACCAATATTACTGAAGAAATTGGTCACGCCTTGATCAACCGGATCGGGCACAATGGCTTTATAAGTCTTGGCTACCGGTTTTACCACCGCTTTATCAACGCCTTCATTGAAAGCAAAGACACCACGATTGAACTTTTCTAACGGATCAGCTTCGTTGTTTGCGGTAGTGGCACATCCAGATACCAGCCACGAGAGTAACAACAGCCCTAAAACAGATTTATAATAAATGGGATTTCGCATAATTATCAGCCTATTACTATTAATATTATCGTGACGGACACCAAAGAAGGTAATAGGTTTTAGATATAATATACTGATTCATAATAAAAATTTTCATGAATTTCAAGATATTCTTTAATGTCCATTTTGTTAGCAAAATATTATTATACCATTTTAAACTAATCAAGATGAACAGATACTCAAAGCCAAAATAATTTTAACGCCCCCTTACTAATAATTAATAATTAATTGTTAATTGTTAATTGTTAATTGTTAATTGTTAATTGTTAATTGTTAATTGTTAATTAGTGGCTGACCGAAAACCCTCTTTGTCATGTCGAACGAAGCTCTAAATATTTTGGTTATCAACAGGTTAATATTTCTCCTCTCGTCGAAATGACAAAAAGGCAGGAGTTTTCGTTCAGGCACTAATTAATTAGTAACCCCCCCCTCAAGGGCTATCATAAGCACAAATTAGCATAATTATGTTAATTATTAATTATTAAATTAAGTGAGTCATTCATTTAACGAGGCTGGCTGAAAATTTATTTTGTTATTATTTTCACTAACATACTGACTTGTGTGGCAAGATTAGCCTCAAGGATAAACGAATGACGAATAGTACAACTACACATGCGCGGATAAACGAATTATAGTTAGTACAACTAATTACGCGGATAAACGAATTATAAAAAGTACAACTACACAAGCGCGGATAAACGAATTGTAATTTGTTGTATTATGAAAGGCCATGCCATTTTTAACAAACTGATAGGTGATAAGATTTTTATCCTTTCATACGCAACTAATCCTTGTAGTTATTGATTAATAAGGATTTCCTAGCCCTGATTTGTCATCCATTCTTATAACTAATCCTTGTAGTTATTATTGACTTTCTCGCCTAAACCACACTAATTCCCTGTCAGCATTTCACGCGGCCCTTGTGTTTTCAACATGTTACAACACAACGGCACACGATAATGATACCGATCCTGTTCCTGCTTAAGAAAGAATAAAGACCGGTTCTAGCCGCGTGAGCGATTCATTGACTTGTGCAAGTTGATAGACAAACGCTAACGCATCCAATTGTTGCCTGAATTCATTTTGACTCAATTGTCAATGGTTGCGTAGACGATAATGCGATCTAAACGACTTTCCGGTGTATCGTGGCCGACTAAATGGCCCCATCCACCCAACGCGGTGTGTATTTCGGGACTGTCCAACGCACGCTCCACATCTTCCAATTCAATCACGCGCCGATTTGCCAAGCCTTGCAATATTTCATTGCACACTATCGCCACTATACTAATGAAAAATGAAAATAATGATAAGTAGATAATTTGGCTAGGAATTTTCTTAGCCGTTCCAGCAAGTCATTTTCACGGATTTTTCGTTACGTTCCGTATAAATTGGCGCGGCGGCCGGTTTGTTTAGTTGAATGTTCTGCCAGTCCATCATTGGCGTAGCGACTGTTTAAGGCCGAAACATGCGCCTGTTAATAGATCATCGGCCAATTTTTTGCTATTCCCAATTCCCAATTAATCATTCCCAATTAATCATTCCACATTTCATAAAAAAAGCCGTTAAAATAATAAAACTTTTATTTATCAATAGGTTGTAAATTTTACAAAATCACGTACTAACCATCCCCCCTCTCATTCTGTTCTCATTTTGGTTTAATGCACGCCCGTCAAACGATGGCACAACGTTAAACTTTAAAAGGAGAATTCTCATGGCAAAATCCTCAAAAACATTGATGACCAAAACGGCCGCCGCCCGTATTCAAAGTGCAGAGGCGAAAGCCAATGGCGGAAAAGTCGCCAAAGGCGGATTCGCCGCCAAAGCGCAAAGTGCCGCTGTGCGTAACACTGGCGGACAGGGCAAGAAAGGGTAATCATTTTAAAAATAACGTACTAACCAACCCCCCTCTCATTTGGCTTTTATTTTAGTTTAATAAGCGTTCGCAAGACGAGCCGAGCGTAAAACTAATTTACTCGCAATAGAAACAAAGTTTCTTTAAAAACGTCGTTTTCATTTTAATGAGGTGAGTATTTTATTTGACCGCACTGCCCAGCGTTAACCCATTAAACTTTAAAAGGAGAATTCTCATGGCAAAATCCTCAAAAACATTGATGACCAAAACGGCCGCCGCCCGTATTCAAAGTGCAGAGGCAAGAGCCAATGGCGGAAAAGTCGCCAAAGGCGGATTCGCCGCCAAAGCGCAAAGTGCCGCAGCGCGTAACACTGGCGGACAGGGCAAGAAAGGGTAATCAATAACCTTATTGGCCGAGGGCCTTGCTCTCGGCCATATAACACCAAAAGGATAAATAAGGATGGCAAAAATACCTGGCTTTGAGAAAGTCATTCTTGAAGTGCTAGAAAGTGCTGATGAGTCTCTTGGGCTGCAAACGGTTGAAAAAAATAGGTTTGCTAACTTTGACGAGATGAACTTGGAATACTATCAAAGCTTAATGCAAGAAGCCATTGATAAAATCAGCCGCGCGCTTGGCGTTGAGTTGCCAAACTTGCATGAGACTTTTTTGCAAACTCTCATTGAGACGTTTTCTATTAATAAACGACTTTATAAAGAAGTACATACGCATAATGCCACCGACAAGCAAGTTCTTTGGGAATTGATGTCGCGTGTTTATATTCCTGGGGTAACCATCCATCTGGTTAAATATGACTTCGAAATGTCTGAAAGATGGGATAAAGGGATGCCAAGTAGAGAATTTTTGTATTTGCCGTCTAAAGACATTGAGACTGGAAAATTCAGCTTACCGATTCACAAGGTGATGCTGCATTCCAAAGACATTGAAACTGGAAAACTATTTTTACCGGTTCAAAAGGTGATGCGTTGGTGGTTGGACTTATTGGGAGTTGGGCGCACTCGACTCGCCGACATGATTGTCAAAGGGCTTAAGAGTGCCAAAAAAGAATCAGAACTCGAAAAAACAAAATTCGGTAATGTTGAGGACAATCTCAAAGCTTGGTACACCGGCTCTTCATTGCCAAGTGCAGATAAAATAAAAGATTATTGCTCAATAGAATTGACTTATCGCGGTACGTTTAATTGGAATAAAACACTTTCCGCAGAAGAACAGTTTCAAGCCGCGCTTGCTTTTGTGCGAGATGAAAAGGCCCTATCGCCGGAGGCGTTGAGCCATCAAATCATTATAAAGATTGAGCCGTCTGAAGACTTAAGCCATCAATTTTTTGAAAGTCAAGAGATTATGAAAGCGGTTTATAGCGGAAAAGTGAGCGATAAACTCAAAGCCGAATTTGTTCAACAGGTGGCTGAACGATTTGCCCAGCCGACTCATGAGATTCTTAAAAAACGGCTTATGCTGGCGCGGATGGTACAGTATGGCTATTTAAAAAAAATCGCCATAAAATTAGGGGTAAAAGACCCTAAGAAAAACGCTCGTTTGGAACAAAATAGCGCCTTGCAACTCGGCCTATTTTTTGGCGCAGTTTATACGGTTGTGTCTAATAGCATGCTAAAAGATTTCACCGTAGCAGAAACGCGAGAGTACATTTTACAAATGTATCCTTTTTTTTAGGAGTATTTGGAATATTTTTGTTGTGCTACAGAAGACAAATCACAATTCCCTAACGAATTGAGTGCGATTTTGAAAAAGCAGCCATCTGATGGAAACCTGATTAATGGTGTGCTGGCTTATCTGGATAATCCAGAGGGATTACGCGAGTTTTACACCCAGCATCTTCAAAAAATACGGGAGGATCAGAGAGAATCCGATAGTCATCGCTATCAGACAATTATCCAAAATGCGGAAGTTTTTATATCCAAAGGCGCTTTTGAACAATTGCAACGACTTGCGTCTACAGTATCTGATTTTGAAACCTTGTTTCAGATTTGGCAAGTGTTTGAATTTTCCATTGATTCTAAGCCGAATAAAGAGATGTCAATATGTGTTTATAGATTGACTCTGCAACTGCAAACGTTGGCTAATGACGATGAGCAACTATTTCGGGCTTATTCCGTTGAATTCTCATGGCATACCCATCCACAGAATGCCTACAAACAGGCTGATAGCGATAAACAAGCAATAGCCCTTTTGGATAAGTTAGAAAAACTTAAGCCTTATTCCGAAATCTACCAAACCAGTTTGTTGTTACAGAAAGGGCGATTACTCACGCAATTGCACGACTTTGAAAACGCGCAAAATTGCTATATTGACGCACTTAAACTTGGCACTAAACACTCATCAATAGGCGATCTTCTATTTTGGATTATCTTTGAGGGAGGCATGCTATCAGCACTCAGAAACGCAAAGTTTTCTCAGTTTTTGAAAGCCGGCGCATATCGAGGGTACTTTGCAAAAAGTGAACTTGATGTCAAAGTGCAGTTAGAAGAAGAGTTCTGGCATTACTTTGCTTATTCCTATCAAAATGCCAAGCCTATTGGTAGGCAAAGTCAAAATGACGAACTCATTACTGAGGCAGTTAAACTGGCAGTCACAGGACAATACGCCGAGTTTGATGCCTTGCTAAGACGTAAGTTCAATAAGAAGCCCAACAAAAAAATGACTGGCACCAGAGCCGATACTTTGCTGACTTTTCTTATTAAGTTGCTTAATAATCAGGCGCTAAACTCCCTGATGCTGTCCATTGAATCTCTAAAGACGATTGAGACTCCAAAAAACCTCATTATACCGCCCCACACACGATCTTCTATATTAAGGAATCGGGTAGCGGAAAATATCAAGCGTGTAGAGAGAAACATCAAACGTGCCATTAAAATATTGTTGAAGAAGGTTTCAGTCAACGTGAACTATCAAGATTTTAAAGGGCAAGCTGCCTTACATTTTGCAGCGGCTAATGGACAGATTGACATTATGAATGCCTTATTAGAAAAGGGGGCGGACATTGACATAGGTGATTATAAAAAGAGAACCCTTCTCAGAGGCGCGGTGATTTACCGGGAAAAAAAGGTTGCTGAGTTGCTTTTGAATAAAGGGGTTAAAAACAGTTCACCATTTTATGGACAAATATTGACAAATTTGTCTGTTTATGTTGAACGTTGAAATTAGAGTTGACGACTGATTTTTAATTTAGTTAAATATAAAAATATGTTTAATGTGTACGGCGATACCAAAGGAACTAACGCCTGCGGACGTTTCTGGAATTTTGGAAACAACCAGCTTGGTTGAAGCAGGAACCGAACCGTGGAATAAGATATTTGTCCACAAATCGGAGAACGGCAGATATTAACAAGCATGATTACAAAAAAAACACACCCCTGCATCTTGCCGTTTCTTTGGGTGATACTGAAATGGTTAAGCTGCTTCTGAATCGGGGCGCAAATCGTGAGGCAAAACAATTAGAAGGATATACACCTCGCTCTATTTCAGAAATTGTGATACGGAATTTTTAAACGCATGTAACTTCTTTAAAAGATGAGGGGTGTTCTCCGGGCAGTTTAGAAGACTATCAACGTATAAAGGATTTATTGATGATGTAGGAAACGAATCGGTTAGGTGAGCACGACAATCATGTACTCACCTAGCACACCTTGCCAAATAAGTCCGGTATAGCATTTTTCTTTTGCGTCAAGTACCTCACTCGTAGGGGCAAACCTGCGTGTTTGCCCTTTTTTGTATTTCACATCAGCGAAAAATGCTGTGGAAGTTCGAGAAACCGCTTCCCATCTCTCGCCAGAAGTGAATTGTTTGGCAAGTTGCGCCCATCTGGCACCAACGGCAGCAAAGATTCCGCCGCCCAAGCCAAAGGACACAGACACTCTAGCCACAGTACCGTCTTAAAAGCTTTTCAGATAAGTTATAACAAACCGCACAGAGTTAAAAAAACGGTGGGCAACTATACTAATGAAACTTTGCGCGACATGTATTGAGGGCCATACGTTAATTTGGAACAATCCAAATGATTTTATGGCCCTCAAACTAGACTCAGCACGGGCACATAATGAAAAATGAAACTTTGCGCGACATGTATTGAGGGCCATACTTTAATGAAAGAAAAATCCAACGTCGGCAAAAGTTTCGCAGAGCGAATTTTGCCGACGTAACGATTTTATGGCCCTCAAACTAGACTCAGCACGGGCACAAAGTTTCCTCCGATCAAAGGGACTTTTGTCATTCCAAGCCCAAAGCCCCAAGCCAAGTAGTTACACTCTTTATATTAGAGTTGTCCGAAAATAAGGGTTTTGTTAATTTAACTATTTGTTTTTATTAGCTAAATTTTTATTTACGGACAAGTCTATTAATCTCACCCAAAGCCAGGGGCGGTGCCCCTGGCTATATTAATCTCGTACCAAAGGGGCTAAATTGTTAACCTCTATTAGCCCCTTCGGTAAGTATTATTAAAGCTAGGGGCAACGCCCCTTTCGTTATTTGTTTTCTAAAAAAGTCAAATTTGTTCCCATCTTGAGTATTTAAAGCCGCACAGAGTGAAAAAAAACGGTGGGCAACTATACTAATGAAACTTTGCGCGACATGTATTGAGGGCCATACTTTAATGAAAGAAAAATCCAACGTCGGCAAAAGTTTCGCAGAGCGAATTTTGCCGACGTAACGATTTTATGGCCCTCAAACTAAACAACCCAAAATAGCCATTTGATAGCTGGACGAGATAACCATTAAACCGTAGGCAACAGTTGTTGAGTTAATCCAAGGAAATTATTTTTCACGCTCAAGAGTTGCCGCGGCCTCTCCAAACAACCGCAGTGCATCTCGATTATGGCGTAATTGAATCGACAACAGAAAAGTGCCCGTATCAGAAGCCCCTTCTCCAATCGTAAAATACTCAATCCAACGAGTGTATTCATTGACCATTTGTTGCCCGGCTTGTTCAATCGTACATTCAGGTTGCGCCAACATAGCCAAAATCCCTTTATTGACACACTTCTCTACATACTGAGAATAAATTGAAAGTGTAGTACAACGTTGTTTCGCTATTCGCCAGTCGCCTAAGCGAATAACTGATTGATTTTTAAGACATGCATGGTTCTGTAGGGACTACCGGTGTCTAAACGCCGCCAAGCGGAGCAGCGCGACCTAACGGCCGCGATGAGTGGCTGGTAAAAACGTAGCAAGGAACGAGCGTAGCTTTTACCAGCCCGACTTGATTGCCTTGTTAGGTGGGTGTCACATTTGTTGCCTGTAGGCCCTTCTGCCCTTGTGTTACTTCCATAGTGACTTTCTGACCTTCATGTAGAGATTTGAACCCGTCACCTTGAATCGAGCTATGATGTACAAACACATCTGCCCCACCTTCTTGTTCAATGAAACCAAACCCCTTGCTATCGTTGAACCACTTAACGGTACCGGAAATTCTTTGATCTGACATATAAACCTCATTACTTAAATGTGCCAACTTGGTAGTACGCCGATTTACAAATTCATCCCCCTTGACGCACCCTACCTTCGTTGGTTTACAAATCCTGAAGGGGGGAGAAATTTACGAACAGATGCTGTAGTCTGTCTGACTTAGGTTTTCTATTATCGCATATTTATAACGTTTGTTACAATTACTCAATCGGTGTCAATTTACATTACAAAAGCGGACTACCAAAAATAAAGGACTTATGTTATTGATAAGTCAAGCACAATAACTTTTGGCTTTAAATAGCTATTAATTTATTATAAATAAACTTGTTACTGAACATTTTGAACCCATAAACGTAAGATATAAGTTATCACTTTTTTCAATTTTCACTTATCCAAGAAATATTATTTATTTGCGAAATAGGATTTATCACGTTTTTCAATTTTCAGGTTTTTAAGTGAGAATCTACAACAACAAACTAAACGCCTTTTCTATCAGAGGTACCAATAAATAATTAACAATGATGTGAACCGCCACCAAAAAAATCCTTATAACTGTCGCACAACCAATGGCGACTTTATTGATAAATGCGGTTCTGTTGGCTGATTGTTTCTTTAATTGAATCAGGTTTATTTTGGTAATTGGTAATGGGTAATTGGTAATTGCTTATCGGTCTTGTACATTTTGGATGAAAGGATTTGGGATGAAAGGATTTTGATTAATATACTGAACACCGATCTCGGAATCCGTTTCTGCTCTGAAAAACGGATTCCGAGATCATAAACTGAGCCTTTTTGTCATGTCTCATTCCGACGATCCCTTTGAACGGAGTGAACTTGAACTTGAGAACTTCTCCAGTGTCGCCCAAGATTTCTCCGTCTTAAAAATGACAAAAGCACAAATTGCGCTTTTGGAATGAAGACAGATACGAAATCTGGTTTTCAGGGCTGAGCGTGTTCTAGCCCCGTGATACCTGACAAAAAACTTTAAATTTATCCCTCTCCCTAAGACAATGCCATACCGTACGGAAAAGGCCCGTTAGGACCAAGGTGATTTATCGCCTCACGCGCAGTCGTCCGACTGAAGTTTGGCAGTCGTCCAAACAGTCGTCCAAACTTTGCTCCCGTTTTTTAAGCGAAAAACTTTTGCGTCGGCAAAAGTTTCGCGGAGCGAAACTTTTGCCGACGTTGGATGTTTTCATTTAGGAAATGCCCTCTGTCGCGCTTCATTATTGAGACTTTTTGTAGGTGTTTTGTTGCTTAACTTAATGGCATTATCTCCCTAAGAGCGTGTTTTAAAAGTGCTTTTGAGCCTTGTCGGGAGTGGCGAGGGGCTAAAGCCCTGAGAGAACAAAACGGAACAGTTATAACCCTAACGGCTTTTGCTTCTTTCGGCTTATGGGCTTTAGCCATAAGCTTTTAAAACACGCTCTTTGAGTTGATATCGCATCGCTCTCTTTGAGTTGATCTCGCTACGCTCTCTTTGAGCTATCGCTACACTCTCCTCAACTAAGTTATCGCTACACTCTCCTCTTTGAGTTATCGCTACACTCTCCTCGACTAAGTTATCGCTACGCTCTCCTCTTTGAGTTATCGCTACACTCTCCTCTTTGAGTTATCGCTATACTTTGCACCGTTACAAACGGCGCTTTTGTCATTTCGACAATAGGAGAAATCTTGGGCTACACCGGAGAAGAGTCTGCGGTGTGAGACATGACAGTTTAAGGATGACGATGTTCAGTATACACTCTCCTTTTTGAGTTATCGCTACGCTCTCCTCTTTGAGTTATCGCTACGCTTTCAATGAAGTTGATATCGCTACGCTCTCCTCTTTGAGTTGATATCGCTACGTTCTCTTCTTTGAGTTGATGCACGCAAAGTTCTCCTCTTTGAGCGTGTTTTAAAAGTGCTTTTGAGCCTTGTCGGGAGTGGCGAGGGGCACCACCCTGAGAGAACAAAACGGAACAGTTATAACCCTAACGGCTTTTGCTTCTTTCAGCTTATGGGCTTTAGCCATGAGCTTTTAAAACACGCTCTAAGGCCTGTTTCAAATCGAAAATAAACACCCGACTTGATTGGACGACACCAATGAGCTTTCGCGCGGCCCTTTGAGAAGGCCGGTTCGTCTAAAAGACAAACGCGAGGGCCTCATTGGACGACACCTCAAAGCCTTGGTGTCCTTTGACAAGGCTAATCGAATCGAAACACCCGACTTGATTGGACGACACCAATGAGCTTTCGCACGGCCCTTTGAGAAGGCCGGTTCGTCTAAAAGACAAACGCGATGGCCTCATTGGACGACACCTCAAAGCCTTGGTGTCCTTTGACAAGGCTAATCGAAACACCCGACTTGATTGGACGACACCAATGAGCTTTCGCACGGCCCTTTGATAAGGCCGGTTCGTCTAAAAGACAAACGCGAGGGCCTCATTGGACGACACCTCAAAGCCTTGGTGTCCTTTGACAAGGCTAATCGAATCGAAACGCCCGACTTGATTGGACGACACGTCGGGTACTTTCGCGCGGCCCTTTGAGAAGGCCGGTTCGTCTAAAAGACAAACGCGAGGGCCTCATTGGACGACACCTCAAAGCCTCAATGCCATTAAGTTAAGCAACAAAACACCTACAAAAAGTATCAATAATGAAGCGCGTCAGAGGGCCATAACTTAATTTGAAAGCATCCAAAATATTTTATGGCCCTCAAAATCGATAGTCCAAAAACCTGTCAAAAATTAGGTCAATAACAGGAACCCGCGTATCACTACTCTGCCTTCCTTCCGTTTGGACGAGTGTTTGGACGACTGCCAAACTTCAGTCGGACGACTGCGCGTGAGGCTTAAAATTGCCTACAAACGGGCCTTTTCATTAACTTAATGGCATTGGGGTTTCGCTCCGCGTAACCCACTTTCGTTCAAATTGCCCGACAAAAGAACGCTGACAAGGTACTAGGCATAATTAGATGTACTGGGCATAATCAATTGTACTATGTATCAATTCGTTTAGGAGCAATATTAGTTGTACTAGGCATAATTAGTTGTACTAGTGCAGGATCGCTCTAGTCCCCGTACCACCACCGCCATGAGTGGTTCCTCTGCGCTCAGACAAATTTCGTTCTTCGCTACGCGAGATAACGGCTTTAGCTGTTGGCTGAGGGGTGGGATATTTCCGTCCTCCTGTACTAGTACTCTGTCAATGTTCTATTGACGGGTAACAGCCGGTTTTAACTTGGCACTGCCAAACACTCTCGTCGGCAAAAGTTTCCGCAGCGGAAACTTTTGCCTTTGCTCCCGTTTTTCGCTTTGTGAAAAACTTTTGCCGACGCTACCAAACTAAAGTTTGGACGGATTTAAGGGCACTGCCAAACTAACGCCTGCCAAACTAAAGTTTGGACGACTGCCAAACGACTTCTGCCAAACTAAAGTTTGGACGACTGGATGATCTTGCTTCGCTCGTTACTTCGTTTAACGAACCGAAGGTTCGCGAAGCTTTCCGAAACGGATTTTTTCAAGGTTGATTGAGTTTTGAAGTTATACTCTGTCAATTCAACGAATTCTCAGATTCTGAGTCACTCCCAAAATGATCGATTTATCAATCCGTTTCGGAACGTTAATCCGTTGTACTAAACTGAAACTTGGAGCGATCCTGCACTAGTAGTCTGTCTGACTTAACTTTTAAATTGTTGCATATTTATAAAATAACTCATTGAATAAATATAAGTTATCACGTTTTAAAATTTTCACTTATCCAAGAAATCTTATTTATTTGCAAAATATAATTTATCACGTTTTTAAATTTTCAGGTTTTTAAGTGAGAATCTACAACAGCAAACTAAACGCATTTTCTATCAGAGGTACCAATAAATAATTAACAATGAAGTGAACCGCCACAAAAAAAATCGTTATAACTGTCGCACAACCAATGGCGACTTTATTGACAAATGCGCTTCTATTGACTGATTGTTTCTCTAATTGAATCATTTTTTTTGTATGTAATTGCTAATGGGTAATTGGTAATGGGTAATTGGTAATCGGTTCTCGGCCGTTAAAGCACGAAGAAAACGAAAACAAATAGAGTCCTCCATAAAAGTTTTGTCCAAGAAAACAGTCAAGAAAACAAACGCTTTATGGTTTAAATAGGGCCACAATTTTTCTGGATATCTATAGACTTTGTAAGAATAATAATTTGAGTTAAAACCTTTTCAGTTTGTCAAACCCCGAAACGTAGTAATTCGCTGTGCGAGATCAGGTTTTGCCCTAAATATTTTTCTGAACGTCTATAGTTGTTCAGATGACTAATTTTGGGGATTGAAAACCTCTCAAGGAAAGCAAACTTCTTCGGTAAGCCCCGACATTTTTCTGAACAACTCGTTACCATTTTTTTTAGGGATGGTCTCTGTGAGTGCTTACGGAACTTATGGTTGTAGTGCCTTACTGTAAGCGTTATCAGAGATAGCATTCCACGCCGCATGATCTGCCTGAAATTTTTTATAGGCTTCGTACACCTTTTTAAAAGACGCCTCTTTGGCCGCTTTTTCATCCAAGGTTTCAACCGTTAAACGCTTGAGTTCTTTAAGAACTTCGGACGGAAAAGGCAACACTTCAACACGCCCTTGCGCTTTGATTTCACGTAACGCTTTGATATTTAAAGCTTCAAATTCTGCGTATATCCATTGATTGATGGAACGTGCGGCCACTTCAATGATTTTTTGCAAATCTTCTGGCAAATCGGCCCACGCTTGGCGGTTGATAATTAATTCTAGCACCGTGCCCGGTTCATGCCAGCCCGGATAATAATAGTATTTGGCAACGCGATGTAGTCCAAAACGTTTATCGTGGAACGGGGCTGCCCATTCCGTTGCATCAATCGTGCCCCGCTCTAAGGCCGTATAAATTTCTCCACCTGCCAACAATATCGGTGTTACGCCGGCTTTTGCCAACACTTTAGCGCCCAAGCCGGGTAGACGCATTTTTAAGCCTTTTAAATCATCAACGGTTTCAATTTTCTTGTTAAACCAGCCACCCATTTGTACGCCAGTATTGCCGGCGGGAAATGGAATGAGATTAAAGGGCTTATACAGTTCACGCCATAATTCTAAGCCACCACCTAAGTAAAGCCACGCATTCATGCCCTTAGCCGTCATACCAAATGGCATGGCACTCATAAATTGCGCGGCGGGCACTTTGCCCGCCCAGTAATGGGCAGCAGCGTGTCCCATTTGTACTGTGTTTTGTGAAACAGCATCAAACACTTGCAAAGGTGGCACCAATTCACCGCCTGCATACACTTGCACTTTGAGTCGTCCACGACTCATTATTTCAAGGTTACAATTTTATAGACATTTGTAGACATGTCACTATTTGGTGTCATACTTTCAAACGTGTAACGGTAAGCAACCAATCCAATATCCCCTCGCTAACCTTCTTGGCTAATTCAGAGAAGGAAAACTTAGGGTTACTTAATCGTAAGAATATTGTACGCCCCATTCGCATCGGCGTTGATAGCAGCGCCATTTTTGGAACGATATAAACCCCGTTTAACTCGTTTGCCGCTGAATGAGTGTGTCTTTTTAGGCTCGTATTTTTTAGGCAAAGAATCATCATCAACAAAACTCGCTTTTGAAGTACCTCTAGCGCAATGCCATGTAACTCAAGTTTATAGCGCAATTTATCTATAAACTGACCGAGAGATAAATTCACGACGTTTTGATTGTTTTTTTTGCCCAGGTTGATTTGGTCAAGTGATTTAGCGACATCTCCAACCACAACCTTAGAAATGCCATTTTCAACACAAATCGATGTGACTTGATGAGTCGCCTTATGTAAATAGTCACTAATCCTCGCATTTCGCCTATCGGTTAGACGCTGCAAACGGTTTGACCATTTGCGGTTACGAGTCTTTTTTAAATGCGATTGAAGTTTGGCAAACCGCTTGTTATAGTGATGATTTATGGATTTTAGCCGACGACCATCAATAATAAATGGTTTTGTTACGCCATTGGTGACACAAGTCGCTAAGTTGTTTAGCCCCAAGTCAATAGCCATAACTTTATCGCTTGGGACTACCGTCGCTTTAATGTCATCGTCCTCATAAACAAAAATGGCTTAAAAGTGCCGATATTTTGGCACAATCTCAAGCTGTTTAATGGTTTTGCCAACCAACTGTTTAGGCAACGGAAAACTTAAGTCTTTTTCTAAATGTACCACCCCATCTTTAACCGAAAAAGCTTGATAATCGTAGATAAGATTATCGTATTGTTTCTTTTTAAACCGCGGCGGTTTTGGTTGTCCCTTGTATTTCCCCGGGTTATGCATGAAAATCCTGGTGACAACAAAAGAAGGATTTAAAGTTTTTATCAAGCCTTCGCAAGGTTTGTTGAGCAACTTTGGCCTTTAATAATTTGTAGTTGATCTCACCCTCAAGATTGGTGACCTGCTTCATCGCCTTGTCCATTTGGAAATACGAGAAGTACTTTCCAGTCGCTTCAAAAGCCTCACGCAGTGTCCACAACGTTTGGTTGTAGAGGTTTTTGGCATGATGGGTGAGGTCTTTAAGTCGCTCAAATTGGGGCTTTTTTAAACCCCTAATCTTTATTTTCAGTGCCCGCATTTAGCACCTCGATTGCGCGTTTGTAACAAAGTTTTGAGTCGGGTGTAAATAGAGACATTTGTCTATATTGTTAATATAAGTGGATATTTTTTAGACTATATCTTTCGCCAATTGTTCGGCCCCTTCCTGAAAAATCGGGAAATTTGGCGGCCATGCCGTTACCATTTTCCATGTAAATGTTTTTGCGGGAAGGTTTGACGAAGCTGGGATTTGGTCATTCGATGGCGGGTTGCAGCTTGCCAGCACAGCAAAACTGCACAGTAGGGCAAATTTTTTTAAGGTGAGTTTGAACATGGAACTGCCTTTGGGACTATGAGGTTTTTTTGAGGTGGGAAGAGTGGAAACTTGCAAGATAAATCTTGCACTCGTCGTGCAAGATAAATATGGAACAAATAAACGGGCTTACTATTGCAATGCTTTGCTGTAGGCATCATCAGAAATGGCATTCCACGCCGCATGATCAGCCTGAAATTGTTTATAGGCTTCGTACACCTTTTTAAAAGACGCATCCTTAGCCGCTTCCTCATCCAAAGCTACTTGAGTCAGGCGCTTGAGTTCCTTGAGAACGCTGGGCGGAAACGCCAACACTTTAACATGGTGTTCCTCTTTAAGTTCTCGTAACGCTTTGATATTCAAAGCTTCAAACTTTGATAACGTCCATTGATTGATGGAACGTGCGGCCACTTCCACGATTTTTTGCAAATCCTCTGGCAACTGAGCCCACGCTTTGCCGTTGACGATTAATTCCAACGCCGTGCCCGGTTCATGCCAGCCCGGATAATAATAATACTTAGCTGCGCGATAGAGTCCCAAACGGTTATCGTGGAAAGGCCCCACCCATTCGGTGGCATCAATCGTGCCCCGCTCTAAGGCCGTATAAATTTCTCCACCGGCTAACAATATCGGCGTTCCGCCGGCTTTCGCCAACACTTTACCGCCCAAGCCTGGTATACGCATTTTCAGCCCTTTTAAGTCTTCGACAGATTCGATTTTCTTATTAAACCAGCCGCCCATTTGTACGCCAGAATTGCCGGCCGGAAAGGGCACAACATTAAAAGGCTTATACAATTCGCGCCACAATTCGAGGCCGCCACCACTATAAAACCACGCATTTACCCCTTTAGCCGTCATACCAAACGGCACAGCACTCATAAACTGCGCGGCGGGCACTTTACCGGCCCAATAATAAGCCGCCCCATGTCCCATTTGCACCGTGCCTTGAGAGACGGCCTCAAAAGCTTGCAAAGGCGGCACTAATTGACCCCCGGCATACACTTTCACTTTGAGTCGTCCACCACTCATCAGTTCAATGTCTTTAGCAAATTGCACCACACCTTCCTGAAAAATAGGGAAATTAGGCGGCCAGGTGGTGACCATTTTCCAGTGGAACGTTTTTGTGGAAGTTTTTGTCGATTCTGACTTTTCCGAGGTTGGGCTGGATGAAGAATTGCAGCCCGTGACGATGGCAACACTGCATAACAGAAATAACCAAAAGATTGTTGAAGATATTTTTTTCATAACTAATTTTCTTACGAGGTTGTTATACCTAATGAAAAATGAAAAATGAAAACGGCAAAAGTTTTTCGGGTGTGTCCCGCTTGTCCTTTTAGAAGTTTTTAGGGAAAAGGGCCATCAATCAAATCAATTCGCCAACATGGCACTAAAAAACCGCTAGGTTTTAGACACCTTGGCAAAAGCTTACCACATCAATTTGAAAACCTGGCCCTCAAAAGAATGAAAAATGAAAAATGAAAAATGAATTCGTCGGCAAAAGTTTTTCGGGTGTGTCCCACTTGTCCAAGTAGGAAGCTTTTTGGTAAAAGCTTACCACATCAATTTGAAAACCTGGCCCTCAAAAGAAACCTTACCAAAAGCTGCAACACAACTCAAATTGAAAGGATAAGTGGGACACACCCAATTTTTCGCTTCGCGAAAAACTTTTGCTTGGGAATGAAAAATGAAAACGGGCAATAGATTACATAACTCGTTAATTTTAAAGGTCATTTAATCCATTAGCAATAACCAATGATCTACTACCAATAATTACCAATAACCAAACAAAAAGCCCCTACTCCATTAATGAGCTAGGGGCTGATAAATTGACTACAGCGCGTCAGAGTAAAATAAACTTATCTCGCGTAGCGATGAAACGCGGTAACGAGCGGAGCGAGATAACGATGTTTCGTTACTTCGCTATGCGAGATCAACCTCGGAGGTTTAGGACAACTATATTTATCTTTCACCCATAAACGCGCCCAACAAATGCAACAAGCTGATGAACAGGTTATAAATGGTAACATACAACGTCACCGTTGCCATAATGTAATTGGTTTCACGTCCATGCACCATATCGCTGGTTTGATAGAGAATCAAACCGGACATCAACAGGACAAACATCGCTGACACCGCCAACGACAAGCCGGGCAAATTAAAAACGATAGCGCCGATACCCGCCAAGAAGGCCACCAAAATGCCTACAAACAGGAATCCGCCCAAAAAGCTAAAATCCTTACGACTGGCTAAGGCATAACCCGACAAGCCCAAAAAGATGATCGCCGTTGCGCCAAAAGCCATCATCACCAACTCGGAACCGTTCGTGAATATCGTCAAATACATACTGATAATCGGCCCCAAAGTCAAGCCCATAAAGCCAGTCAGTGCAAAGACGGAAACCAGACCCCAAACACTATTTTTCAAATAGGAAGTCAGGAATAACAGCCCGAAGTAGCCGACCAAGACGATCACAAAATGCAACGGTGCCATCTTGGTCACCATAGCAACGCCCGCCATGAAAGCCGAAAACAACAACGTCATCGACAACAACATATAAGTGTTGCGAATCAGCTTGTTAGCTTCAACGGTTGACTGGGGTTGTTGGAAAACTTCTTCGTCGGCGTTTCCAAACGGAACGTTTTGAACGTTTTGGTTGCTTTGAGTGGCATTCGCCGCCACGTTTTTGTTCATGTTGTCAAACAAACTCATAAAGCACCTCGCAATAATCAAGAGTAAGAAGTCGTCAACGGCTTTTTACAGACGCTAATGGATAGTATCTGTCGTTGCCTGAGTGTCTAGCCGGCCTAAAACGATGATGTCTTGATCGATTTATAGTGGCAACTTCTAAAATAACAAGGGTCACAAATTCTATCTCAGATAGCAATTCTATTGATAACTATTGATATACATACTTTAAAAGAGTATGTCTTTCTTAAATTATGAAAAGCTTACAATCAACCCATTATCCCCTCGCCTAATGAGAGCTTAGGGTAACATTAATGCTTGAGAGCCCATTTTTTTTTACAAAGAAGGCTAACCACCTTAAGCACCTTTATGTTACTTTAAAAATAAAAAAATGTAAAGTTTTTTGAGATAATGCCCAGCCAATATCAATAGTTATCAATAGTTTTGGGCCGACTATAGCCGGCCTAAAACGATGAAGTCTTGATCGGTTTATAGTGGCAACTTCTTAAATAACAAGGGTCACATTTTCAGTTATCAGTGATCAGTTTTCAGTTTTCAGTTATACTCAAGATAGGAAGAAATTGGACTTTTTGAGAAACCCAAATAACTAATAACGTGATTTATACTTTATTTTTCAATAAGTTATATAAAATATCTCTTAATCAAATGTTTGAAAATAATTTTTTTTTGACTATTAAACCCTTAACATTAATACGTCAATAACCAGAAAATTGTGGGCCATAGACTGAAATGAGCCAGTAAAGCTTGTTTTTTTTAAAACTGATTGATTTAAAAGTCATTATAAATAACTATTTGATATAATTAATAATTATATAACTCACTGATAATTAAAGTCGAACTCACGTTAATAACTCTTTTGAGTTTTTTCCTCTGTGTTCCTCGTCCGCTCTGTGACCTCTGTGTGTATATCTTTTTTTCACTGATCACAGATAACTGAAAAACTGATCATTGATCACTGAAAAAAAGATAACGGATAACTGATAACTGAACACTGATAACTGATAACTGATAACTGATAACTGAAAAAATGCCCCTCATTAATTTAAGTAATGTTAGCATAGCCTTCGGCCATTTTGCACTCTTAGATAAAATTGCCTTACGCATAGACAGCGGTGAGCGCGTCTGTCTGCTCGGCCGTAACGGTGAAGGCAAATCAACCCTTTTAAAAATTATTAGCAGAGAATTGACTGCAGATCAAGGTAAAGTCGAACACCAACAGGGCAGCCAAACGGCCCTCTTAAGCCAAGAGCCTGAATTTAATTCAAATGATACCGTGTATCATGCCGTCGCAAAAAGTTTGGGCACAGTGGGAAAATGGGTTGAAGAGTACCACGATCTTGTGCAACGCCTTGCCCACAACAACGATGAACGTTTATTGGCACAACTCCAAGCAGTGCAACATCGCCTTGAAGCCGAAGATGGCTGGCGTTTAGAGCAGCGGGTGGAAACGGTATTGTCAAAATTAAATTTGCCAACTGAACAGAAAATTGCCAAAATGTCAGGTGGATGGCGGCGGCGCGTGGCGTTAGCCCAAGTATTAGTGACAGAGCCAGACTTATTATTATTAGACGAACCCACCAATCATTTGGACATTGACGCGATTACATGGCTAGAAGAATTCTTGCAGGAATTTAACGGCGGTTTGCTATTTGTTAGCCATGATCGTCGCTTTATGCAGCGCCTTGCCACCCGCATTATCGAATTAGATCGCGGCCAATTAACCAGTTATCCGGGCGATTATGCCACTTATCTACGCCAAAAAGAGGCCGCCTTGGCGGCACAAACGACTCAAGCGGCAAAATTCGATAAACATTTAGCCCAAGAAGAGATTTGGATACGTCAAGGCATCAAAGCTAGGCGCACCCGCAACGAGGGGCGAGTACGCACGTTGAAAAAACTGCGCGAAGAACGCACTCAGCGCCGCGAACAAATTGGCAAAATCCGTTTAAATCTCGACAGCGGCGAATTATCGGGGCGCCTCGTCATTGAAGCCGACGCGATTAGCAAAAGTTATCAAAACACGCCCCTCATACGCGAATTGTCTACCGTCATAATGCGCGGTGATAGGGTGGGCTTGATTGGTGCCAACGGCGTAGGCAAAACCACTTTGCTCAAACTACTACTTGGCGAACTCGCGCCCGACAGCGGCACCGTCAAACATGGCACTAATCTGAGTATTGCCTATTTTGATCAACTACGCGCTCAACTCGATCCCGAAGAAACGGTGGTTGATGCCGTCGCGCAAGGGCAAGAAATGCTCACCATCAATGGGCAAAAAAAACATGTCATGTCTTATCTGGGCGATTTTCTATTTGCCCCGGCACGCGCCCGCTCCCCCGTCAAATCCCTCTCAGGTGGCGAGCGTAATCGCCTACTACTGGCACGATTATTTACCAAACCCGCCAACGTCTTAGTGCTAGACGAGCCAACCAATGATTTAGACGTAGAATCCCTAGAGCTACTAGAAGAATTATTAGCAAATTACCCCGGCACCTTGTTACTCGTTAGCCATGATCGCCATTTTCTGGATAATGTGGTAACATCCACATTCGTTTTTGAGGGCAACGAACAAGTCAAAGAATACGTGGGCGGCTATCAAGATTGGTTAAGACAACGCACTGTGCCTAAACCCACCGCGTCCATAAAACCAACCACAACGCTACCAAAACCTGGCCCCCAAAAACAGAAAACGCGCAAACTCAGTTACAAAGAACAACGCGAATTAGCCGAATTACCGGAACGGATTGAAACCTTAGAATCCCAGTTAGCCGAATTACAAACCGATATCAGCAATCCTGACTTTTATCGCGGCGAAAAGGCTAAAATAAACCAAACATTGGCGCGTATCAAAACCATTGAGGATGAATTGCAAACGGCATACAAGCGTTGGGAAACTTTAGAAGAACTGAGCAAAACAAAATAATAGTCCTGCTGGGTGCCTTCCTATTGAACGAGCAATAACTACTGGTGCTAGACGAACCAACCAACGACTTAGATGTAGAATCCTTAGAACTTCTAGAAGAATTATTAGCAAATTACCCCGGCACCTTGTTACTCGTTAGCCATGATCGCTATTTTCTGGATATACCCAAGAAGGTTTGAGAAACAAAAATAACTTAAGAAAAGCCCCAACGGGGCGACATTAATATAGAAAAGCCCCAACGGGGCGACATTAATATAGCCTGGGGCAGCGCCCCAGGAAAAGCCCCTAAATGGCACAAAATGGAAAGAAGTCAAAGACTTTTTTATCAAAAATGAGGCCATCTTGACAAAAGAACTTTGCCGTTGCTAGAACAAAATTCTAATGGAGTGGGGGGAGTCCAAGATTTATCTTGGAAGGAGTCCAAGATTTATCTTGAACGTCTTTTAACACACCCCTTACATCTCTTCACTTGCGGGCAATGGGAATTTCGCGTTTTCCACTTGAAAGGGCTGGGGTGTGAGTCCAAACTCTAAGCGTTTGCAGTAGAGCCTCAATAAGATATATCCAAACAATAACTACAAGGATTGTATATAAAAATCGCTAATTTATCGAAAGTGTACGACTTCTATTTAATTAAGCGAATCGGGCTGAAATCAAATCGAAATAAGAAAGCTATTCCCTTGTCATTGCTATTGACAAGAAAAATTGACTGACGTTATGCTCGTTTCTAAATAAAATCCCTTATTATATACAATCCTTGTGCATTGTCAGACTAAAAACTTGATCATCAAGTAGTATCATTTTGGAATGGTGGTACCAAACTCCTACTATTCCTTCAAGAGATAGTAGGAGTCAATCAAATCGTTTTTAATATTCAAACTTTGCACCGGACAATTTAAATCCCCGGCATGTCAGAAATATTTGGAGTCATTTTAACCATTCTTTTTGTAGGGCTATTGGCACTGGTTTGTGGGCCATCAAATCGTTTTTAATATTCAAACTTTGCACCGGACAATTTAAATCCCCGGCATGTCAGAAATATTTGGAGTCATTTTAACCATTCTTTTTGTAGGGCTATTGGCACTGGTTTGTGGGCCATCAAATCGTTTTTAATATTCAAACTTTGCACCGGACAATTTAAATCCCCGGCATGTCAGAAATCGAACTCGTTATTTGGAGTCATTTTAACCATTCTTTTTGTAGGGCTATTGACACTGGTTTGTGGGCCATAAAATCGTTTTTATAGTGTCCGCCGTTACAATTTGCGCTTTGGCCTTTTAGAAAAATCCCCGAGGTTAGTCACCTTTAAGTGACAGTAGCTCTCAGACAAACCCAGTAACGAGCGGAGCGAGATAACTCTCGTTCTTCGCTCTGCGAGATAACTGCTTTAGCTGTTGGCTGTTAAATTAAAAAAAAGCGCAATTTATGACGATGCTAAGTATATAATATGACTTTTAAATTCAGTAGTTGAGAATGGCTCCTTCAAGGCGATCAATCGCCGACGACGAACCGGCCCACTAAAGGCGATATCTCGCCAACGACGATCAGGCCCACTAAAGGCAAGCTCTCGCCGATGACGAACCGGCCCATTAAAGGCGATATTTCGCCAACGACGAGCTGGCCCACTAAAGGCGAGCTCTCGTCGATGACGAACCGGCCCAAATTATTTTTAGCATCATTCTCAACTACTGAAAAAAAACAACCCGCTTTACTGGCTCATTTCAGTCTATGGGCCACAATTTTCAGGTTATTGACGTATTAATGTTAAGGGTTTAATCGTCAAAAAATTTTGTTAATCAATGAATTATTTTCAAACAATTGACTAATATAAAATTGATATAACTTATTGAAAAGTCGAACTCACATTATTAATTATAGGGAGGAGCGTGAAAATAATATACCCATAGAGAAGCAAAGTTTTTTTTAGTTTGCTTTTTTCATTTTGCGTGTGCATTTTATTTAGCCATAACTCCCTTAGTAGTGTTTGTAGTGTTTGTAGTTTAGTGTTTGTAGTACTCGATGATCAAGTTTTTGATGGTTAGTCCCAAATATCGCCCTCATCGTTATACACAAGTATTTTGGATACCGTGCATTCCTGATAAGTACTAGATATTGTGGAGACTTTCACAGAAAAGGAATAGAAAAGCATGGCAAGCAATTAATTCGTTAATTTAAAAATTTGCTGTACTATTCGTTCACTTCCAAATTCGCTGTACTATTCGTTCACTTCCAAATTCGCTGTACTATTCGTTCACTTCCAAATTCGCTGTACTATTCGTTCATTTCCAAATTCGCTGTACTATTCGTTCATTTCCAAATTCGTTGTACTATTCGTTCACTTCCAAATTCGCTGTACTATTCGTTCATTTCCAAATTCGTTGTACTATTCGTTCACTTCCAAATTCGCTGTACTATTCGTTCACTTCCAAATTCGCTGTACTATTCGTTCATTTCCAAATTCGCTGTACTAGATATTGTGGAGACTTTCACAGAAAAGGAATAGAAAAGCATGGCAAGCAATTAATTCGTTAATTTCCAAATTCGCTGTACTAGATATTGTGGGTACTTTCACAGTAAACGGATAAAAGAGCATTGATTTTTAATCAATCCCCAACGTGGGGCCTATTCTTTAAAAGCCATAAAAATCAATTAGTTAAAAACTTATGTACAAGGATGAGAATATCGCCTGGGGATCAATCCCTAGGCTAAAAGCTAAAGCGCCTACTACAAACTTAGGCGCTAAAGCGCCTACTACAAGCTTAGGCGCTAAAGCGCCTACTACAAACTTAGGCGCTAAAGCGCCTACTACTAACTTAGGCGCTAAAGATCCGTTATTTTTTCAAGGCCTCCGACAAATGTGGCTGAATGGTTTGCAATATGCCCTTGAAAACTTTTGGGGTACCCGCCACAATATTGCCCGTCATCAAATAATCATTTCCACCACTAAAGTCACTGACTAATCCGCCGGCTTCTTGGATTATTAACGCCCCAGCTGCCATATCCCATTCATTTAAACCAATTTCCCAAAACCCATCTAAACGGCCGGCCGCCACATACGCTAAATCTAAAGCGGCTGAACCTGGCCGACGTATGTCGGCCGCATTAACAAATAATGCTTTAAAAGTATTTAAATAGGTGTCTATATGCTCTTGCATTCTAAATGGAAAACCAGTGCCGAGCAAGGCACCGCTAAGCGAGTTTAAACCACTAACGCGCACACGGCGGTTATCTAAGAATGCACCGACTCCGCGTGAGGCGGTGTATAATTCCTCACGTAACGGGTCATAAATCACGGCTTGTTCGAAACGGTCTTTATGTTTCAACGCGATAGACACACAAAATTGTGGATTACCATGTAAAAAATTGGTGGTACCATCCAGTGGATCTATTACCCATTGATAATCTTCGCCTTTTTGTGCGCCGCTTTCTTCGGCTAAAATGGCATGGTTGGGATAGGCTTTACGTAGCGTTTTTATGATGGTGGCCTCTGCTTGTCTATCGACTTCGCTAACATAGTCGTTCTGGCCTTTACTCTCTATGCGTAAAAATTGGCGTTTTTCTATGAAGCGGACAATCAGATCACCAGCCTTATGTGCGGCATTGACCGCAATGTTGAGCATGGGGTGCATAAAGTGCCTCCGTTACTGGTTATACTAATGCAAAATTAAAAATTAAAAATTAAAAATGATTAAATCAATGATAAGTAGAGAATTTGGCTATGAATTTTATTAAAAGTTCAGGTTGTCATTTTCACCGATTTGAAGGACGTTCCGTCTAAAAATAGGATCGGCCCAAAGCCAGGGGCGTTGCCCTCAATGCCATATCGTACCGCTTTTGGGTGAGGGCAACCATAAAGGATTGCCCCTACATTACATAACGGTTTGTAGGGCAACCACAAGGGATTGCCCCTACACTTAATGGCATTGGGGCGTTGCCCTTGGCTATATTAATTACGCACCAAAGGGGCTAACTTTAAAACCTCTATTAGCCTCGAAGGGGTGTATTATTAAAGCCAGTGTAACTACCTGGAAAGTTATTTTTGTTTTTTTAAAAGTCCTTTGTTCCCATCTTGAGTATACTATCAATATAAAGATGATTGAAAATACGGACAAGTCTAATATTGATAAAGGAACGTTAATGAATATAATAAATGTCGTTTCGTGGTTTGGCCTCGTCGTTTTGTCATTTTACCTGATCATCGTCGGCAAAACATTACTTATTCCTCTTGTCATTGCCATCGTTATTTGGTATTTGATTAATGCTTTGACAAAAACCTATCGGCGCTTTACGCTGGACAATTACGCGTTCGGCTTAACCGCAGCCATCCTAACCGTCGTAGCGGTGATATGGTTTGTCATCGATCTGACGAGTGCTAATATTGCAGAGGTGGTTGCCAAAGCGCCAAAATATCAGGAGAATCTGCAACAACTGATAACTAAGGCGCTTGGTTTTCTCAACCTTAAAGAAACACCCAACTTGACGCATATCATTAGTGACATAAATTTTAGTAAAATTATATCCCATCTCGTCGGGGGATTGAGCAGTATTGCCAGCAATGCCGGCATCATTCTTTTATATGTGGTGTTTTTGTTGATTGAGCAAAACACTTTTAGCCAGAAATTGTCTCTCGTGACGGGAGGGGCTGAACGTGAGGCGCGGGTACGTGGGTTGATGAGTCGTATCAATGCCGATATCCGGACTTATATTTGGATAAAAACTTTGGTTAGTCTCTTGACGGCGAGCGTTAGTTTGCTGATTATGAAATTGGTGGGGGTTGATTTTGCCGAATTTTGGGCACTGGTCATTTTTTTCTTGAACTATATTCCTAATATAGGCTCCATCTTGGGCACCTTGTTTCCGTCATTGATTGCGTTGGTACAATTTGATATTTATTGGTTTATTGTTGTGGCAGGCTCTTTAACTGCCGCGCAGTTTGCCATTGGCAATGTCTTAGAGCCGAGATTGATGGGGCGTTCCCTCAATCTTAGCACATTGGTGATTTTTTTCTCGTTGGTATTTTGGGGCACTGTCTGGGGTATTTTGGGGATGATTTTGTGTGTTCCCATTATGGTAATTGTGATGATTGTTTTGGCGCATTTTCCTAAGAGTCGTCCCATTGCTATTTTGCTTTCGGGGGATGGGCGTGTTAATTGTGAATTGTGAATGATGAATGATGAATGATGAATGATGAATTGTGAACTGATTGTTTTTTATTTTATACGGCACGTACATATGCGGGCTTTTTAGAAATGCTTCATACGGTAACGAAAATCCGCCTAAATAGGTTAAATAAGAGCAAATTAACTGTTACTAAAAAGTTGGACAAAGTTAGACTTTCTTGTAGAATTTCTCCAACAAACAAATCATCATGACTTGAAAATTAAACCAAGTAATACTATCTTAAAAACTGAGTCATGTTGACTCATAACGAGAAAGGTTTTCTCGTACCTAGTATTGAGAAAAGAAGGTTGGTAAATTAAAATCTCGGTTTCAAGCGCTATTTGACCCAATTGGGACTGCCTTCATTTCTTACAAACCCTGGTTGCATGAAACCGTTTTTTAGCGGGATTGAATGCCAACGGTTGGGACTTTCTCAAAAAGCGAGAAATCTTACCAGGACTCTAGTTGCACCCCCTAAGGGTCTTCAACAGAGAGCGAATTACCTAAGAATGTCCAACTTTGTCCAACTTTTTAGGAACGGTATTGTACAAATGAGTCACAATAAGCAGACTACACATTTAACCTTGACAAACCCTCAAGGGGTAAAAAAGCGCGTATTGCTGGGGACACAACTGGCCTCTCTCGCGCTGATTTCGGCACTTTCCATGCCGCCAGTGTTCGAAGTGGCGCACGCTGTCGTGCCTACACGCACCGCGGCGATGCAAAGCCTGCCTTCCAGTTTTGCGGATCTGGTTGAAAAAGTTCGGCCAGCGGTTGTCACGGTTGCGACGACTCAAAAAGCCGACAATTTTTTGCAGGAATTTCGTCGCCATCCCGCTCCAAAAGATTCTCCGTTTGAATTTTTCCCAAAAGACTCTCCGTTTGATGAATTTTTCCGCCGTTTTTTTGAGCGGGAGTCTTTCCAACTGAATCGGGATGTGCCGCGGCAGCGTCCCAAAAAAAGTGGGCTTGGTTCTGGCTTTATCATTGATGCAGACGGGTTTATTGTCACCAACCACCACGTTATTGAAGGAGCCGAGGCGATAACGGTGACGCTCAATGATGGGAACGAACACTCGGCAACGGTGGTAGGGGATGATGCCAAGACGGATTTAGCCTTGCTTAAAATAGAGGCCAATAGGCCTTTGCCTTATATTACTTTCGGCGATAGCAACAAAGCGCGTGTCGGTGATTGGGTGATTGCTGTCGGTAATCCGTTTGGTTTTGGCGGGACTTTTACGGCCGGCATTATTTCAGCGCGCGGGCGTGATATTCAGTCGGGGCCTTATGATGATTTTATTCAGGTTGATGCCTCCATTAATAGAGGCAATTCTGGCGGCCCTCTGTTGAATCTGGATGGCGAAGTTATCGGTATTAACACCGCTATTTATTCTCCCACCGGGGGTAATGTCGGGATTGGTTTTGCCGTGCCTTCTTCTACGGCGGTGCCCATCATAAAGCAACTGCGGAAACGTGGTAGCGTTGAGCGTGGCTGGCTTGGTGTGCAAATTCAGTCCATTACCAAGGACATCGCTGAGAGTCTTGGTATGGATAACGCCAAGGGCGCACTGGTTGTTAAAGTCTTACCTGATACGCCAGCCCAAAAGGCGGGAATTTTGCCGGGTGATGTGATTTTTAAAGTCAATGGCAAAACGGTGAAAAGTGCCAAAGCACTCTCTCGCATGATTGCTAACGCGGCCGTGGGTAAGCCCGTTAGATTGAGCGTTTGGCGGCAGGGTTCAAAGAAAATTATCAGCGTCAGACTTGGGCGCATGGCGGGTGAAGAAACCGCCGCGTTGAGTCGGCGGGGCGGACAGTCATCGAGTGATGTGCTTGGTATGACGCTGGCAAAAATCACCAAGCAGGCTCGTCAGCAGTATCAATTGTCTGAGGATGTAGAAGGGGTAGTGATTGTTGATGTTGAGAGTGGTAGCCCTGCTGCTAAAAAAGGACTGCAAGCCGGTGATGTGATCGTGACGGTGAATCAACAAAGGGTTGCCATGCCGGATGAGGTGGTTGAGAAAGTGAAACAAGCCATTAAAGCTAAGCGTCGGACAGTGTTGTTGCTTATCAACCGTAAAGAAACGCAGCTATTTGTGGCAGTGAAGATTCGGTGAACACCCTCACACGCCGTTTCTATAGATTTTCAGGTAAATAATTTCTTTGGCAGCCAACTGAAAGCGAAAGTCCCCTAAAGGGGACTAAATAATTATCTGAAAATCTATAGGAGTCCAAGCGAGAGCGAAGCACGTCCAAACTCAAGTTTGGACTCCTGTCCAAACTAAGGATCGAAGAAAAATTAATTTCCCCAAAATAGGTACAGTGCCCTTTAGGGTACTTTAGCTTTTAGATGGCGGAAGTTATTTTTTAACGTACAGTGCCCTTTAGGGTACTTTAGCTTTTAGACAACTGGTGAAAGCTGTTTTGGTAAGTTATTTTTTAACGTACAGTGCCCTTTAGGGTACTTTAGCTTTTAGACAACTGGTGAAAGCTGTTTTGGTAAGTTATTTTTTAGCGTACAGTGCCCTTTAGGGTACTTTAGCTTTTAGATGGCGGAAGTTATTTTTTTACGTACAGTGCCCTTTAGGGTACTTTAGCTTTTAGATGGCGGAAGTTATTTTTTAGCCGAGCCTAAAGTTTGGACTCCGTGTACGTCCAAACTAAAGTTTGGACTCTTGGAGTTTAATAAATTGATAACTGATAACTGACAACTGATCACTGAATGTACGGTTCAACCAGTTCGCAAATTTGTTCTTCGTCAAAGACTTTCGCTAATTGGCGAATTTTTTTGCAAAAGGGTAGTAATTGTTTATCCGATTGTTCCAATTTATCGAGTTCTTCAAAAATGCAAGCAATATCGCCCATCATGGCTAAGTCAAATAGAACGGCCGCTTGTTCTGGCGAAGGGGCTACTAGTGGTGCCGAGTCTTCGTCCTGAGATTCTGAGGTGGATGGCTGACTTTCATTAATGGCATCAACGGTTGCCGAGGGTGTTTCGTTTTCATAAATCCATGTCAACCCTAAATGCGCTCTTAATTTTTCTAACAACACTTCAGCACGAATCGGTTTGGCAATAAAGTCGTTACTGCCAGCCTCAAGACTGTGTTGTGGGCCGAACTCAAAAACGCTGGCCGAACTGGCAATAATCGGTAAATATTTGAATTCACAAAGATTTCTTATTTTGCGTATCAATTCAAAGCCATCTATCCCCGGCATCACTAAATCGGTGATAATCAAATCAGGACGCTTTTTACGTGTCTTGTCCAGTCCTTCTTTCCCATCCCCGGCTTCTGTGACTTCAAAGCCTAAGGGTGTTAAGAGATTCACCAGCACCGAGCGATTTTCCCATTTGTCGTCAATGACCAAAATTGTTAAATTCTCTCCCTTTTGAGAAAGCGGGGAATCAGTCTCCGGCGTGGTTCCCTCCTTTAACAAAGGTTTGCTTGGGGGGATGTTTTCATAACCAATGATGACCGGTTGCTCGGTTTCTTTTGATTTTACCAATTCGGAGACATCTAGCAAATCCAATGCAAACCAAAAGGTACTGCCGTGTCCGGGTGTGCTTTCAACGTGCAATTGGCCGTCCATCATTCCAACTAATTTTTTGGTAATGGACAAACCTAAGCCGGTGCCTTCCGTTTGTGAGTTTTGGTAACCCATTTGCTGGAAGGGTAAAAATATTTTTTCAAAATCGTCAGGCGCAATGCCAATACCGGTGTCTTCCACTTGAAAACGAATTTTACCGTTGTGATAGCCCACTTTTAAGTTGACCCCCCCCTTTTCAGTAAATTTGACCGCATTACTGAGCAAGTTCATAAGAATTTGCCGTAATCTTTTTTCATCGGCACGAATGCCCGTCGGCAAATGCGAGAGTGGTTCGTAAATAAAGGCAATGTCCTTTTGTTGGGTCCGCATTTTAAAGAAATCCGTGAGTCCTTGAAGAAATTCGCCAAAGTGAAAGTCTATGGGATAGAGTTCTACTTTGCCAGCTTCGATTTTGGAAAGGTCTAAAATATCGGTAATCAGCGTCAACAAATATTCGCCACTGCGTTGAATAATGTCGATACCTTCTTGTTGCTTGGCATTCAAGCTTTTGTCACGGCTCAGAATTTGTGCGTAGCCTAGAATACCGTTGAGCGGAGTACGCAATTCGTGGCTCATGTTGGCAAGGAAGGTGCTTTTGGCGCGGTTGGCATTTTCGGCTTCAATCCGAGTTTCTTCTGCCGCCGCGATAGCTTGATGCAATTTGGCTTCGGCTTGTTTTTGGGCGGTGATGTCTACAATAGTTCCTACCAAGCGAACCGGTTTTTCTTGTGAATTCCAAATGGCAACGGCGCGAGAGAGGGCCCAAACCGAATGCCCTTCCTTGTGTTGCAGACGGTAAACAAGCTCATACGAGGGTATCTTTTTTTCAAGATAAGCGGTTAAATCTGTCATCACTTGTGGCAAGTCTTCGGGATGTATTTGCTTCATAAATTCTTCGGCGTTGTTACCCAATTCATGGTTAGCAAAGCCGAGTATTTGTTTAAAGCGCGGTGAGAGGTAAACTTCGCTCGTTTCAAGGTTCCAATCCCATAACCCATCGTTAGCGCCGCGCAAAGCGAGGTTAAAGCGTTCTTCACTTTCGCGCAGTGCTTCCTCGGCACGGCGACGTTCAGTGATGTCGGCACAGAAAAGCGAAACACCACAGACGACATCCGTCTGTTCGCGGATTGGATTAAACGAAATTTCAAAATACAATTGTCCACTGCCTTCGCAGTATTGTTCTTCTACGGTGAATTGTTCTCCTAACAAGGCCCGTTCTAATAAGGCTCGCACTTTTTCTTTATCTTGTAAATTGGCAAGTAGCTCATCTGCACTCATACCGATTTTAGGAGTCACGCCGACTGTGGCTTCCATCGTACGTCGGTAACTGGAGTTAAAGACCAAAAGACGGTAGTCGCTGGAGTAGGCGACAATTAAATGGGTGGTGCTTTCGAGAATGGATTGTAACAGGCGGTTGGTTTTGTTGAGGGTTTCTTCAGCCTGTTTGCGTGTGGTAATATCTTGAGCGACACCCAAAAGGCCGACTACTTTGCCAGTGGCATCATGTAGAGGAATTTTGCTGGTTTCTATCCAATACCAAGAACAGTTATGTCTCAAGTGTTCGATAGAACGCTCTTGAGGTGTATCTGTGTCCATTACTTGGCGATCAGTTTCGCGGATAGATTGCGCTTTTTTCTTGCAAGCGAGTTCAAAATCCGTTTTGCCTACGATGTCGTCAGGGTTTTCGAGTTGGGCAAACTCGGTACATTTGCGGTTGCACCCCAAATAGACGCTGTTAATGTCCTTCCAAAAGATGTATTGGGGTATGTTGTCTATCAGTAAGCGCAAAAAGGCTGATTGATCGCGTAAGGAATTTTCGGCTCGTTCGCGCTCAGCAATCTCTTTTTGGAGACGGGTGGTCTGTTTGAGAGAAGTCAGCAGATAAATCACAATGAGCCAAGTGAATAGTAATCCGGCTAACAGGGTGCCTAGAGGTATCCAGATTCGGCCCGCCAGTGGATAAAGTGAAGTCGGGGTACATAGAATAGACCAAGTACGACCGGCCACATCAAAAGTTTCTTTGATATGCAGGGAGTCAGACTTGTTTGGTACTGAAGTCTTGAAGTCTTCAAGTCCTGAAAAATTATATAAAAAACGTTCTGCTGGCGGGGCCGATTCGTCTTGTAGCAGGATATTAATGCGCTCATCTTGGTTTATGACTTGGTTGACTATATCTTTGAGACGAAACACGGCTAGGACAAAGCCTTGCAAATATTTTTGTCGTTGTGCCTCGGTGTCAGCAGGCTTCTGCTTCTGGTAAATGGGGTAAACGACTAAAAAACCAAATTGTTGGTTGGTTTTATCCTGAATCAACTTAATTCTGCCCGTGGCTTGCATAGTGACCGTCTTGCTGACTTGAGTTAAGACGCTCAGAAGGGAAGGTTCGGAAGCTTCGGAAGCTAAGTCAAAACCCAATGCTGGTTCATTGCCAGCATAAGGTTCAACATAGTAAACCGGAAAGTATTCGTCACGTTGAGAGGCTATAACAAGTTTTCCTTCAGAAGAACGTTCTGTTAGTTGAAAGTCTGGGTAATGCTTTCGTGCTGCGACTTCGTAGTCGGTACGCTGAGCATGGGATATGCGTGGTATCCATTCGAGTGCTTGGATATAGGAGTTGCGTGATAAAAAGGGTGTCGTCAGGTGGTTGAATGTTTGCCTATCGACTTTGTGGGGTGCGGCCTCATAAAAGGCCGCGATGGCATATAGCACTTCAAGGGTATTTTGGATAGCATTTTGCAGGGCCAAAATATGTGCTTGCGCCTCATTTTTAAATTCACTCTGGAGACGTTGGTGTTCTATTTCTTGTACCGTAAAGAATCCAGCAATGGCAAAAATACTGCCTAGTACTAGCACAACGGCCACCATGAGATATTTGTGTAACATGAGTTCACCTTTTTTGGTAATTGGTCATTTGGAGTCCAAACTTTAGTTTGGCAATTGAGGCGATAAATCGCCTACTACAAACGGGGCTTTTCCTTGGTTAAGCAACAAAACACCTACAAAAAGTATCAATAATGAAGCCCGACAGGGGGCCATAACTTAATTTGAAAACATTTAAAGCATTTTATGGCCCTCAAAATCGATAGTCAAATAACCCTAAAAAAATAGGTAAATAACTGGTACCCGCGTATCATTACTCGGCCATTAGTTAGTTTGGACGACTGCCATTAGGACTCTTGCCAAACTAAAGTTTGGACTCCAAAGCGGCAAGCGTTGTAACTGCTCACTGATAAAACTGATCAGTGAAGATATTGTTCAACCAGTTCACAAATTTCTTCCTCATCAAAGGCTTTCGCCAATTGGCGAATTTCTCTACAAAAAGGGATTAATTGCTTATCCGATTGTTCCAATTTATAGATTTCTTCAAGAATGCCGCCAATATCGCCCATCATGGCTAAATCAAACAAGCATTCCGCGTGTTTTCTTGATGGCCCCACCAGCGGTGCGGAGTCATCGTCTTGTGCCTCTGAGACGGGCGGCTGATTTAGGCTGTCAGCAGTATCAACGCTGTAGACACGGGGCGCTTCGCTTTCATAAATCCATGTCAATCCTAAATGCGCTCTTAATTTTTCTAATAACACTTCGGGCCGAATGGGCTTGCCAATAAAGTCGTTGCAGCTGGCCTCAAGACTGTGTTGTTGATCTTTCTCAAAGACACTGGTCGAGGCGGCAATAATTGGCAAGCAGTTGAATTGATAATGTTTTCTAATTTGTCTTGCTAATTCAAAGCCATCCATAACCGGCATCACTAAGTCAGTCATAACCAAATCAGGACGCTTTTCACGCACTTTGTCCAGTCCTTCTTTCCCATCACTGGCTTCTATGACTTCAAAGCCTAAGGGTGTCAATAAATTTACCAGTACCGAGCGATTTTCCCAGTTGTCGTCAATGACTAAAATGGTTTTTTGGGTTCCCTCAAAACCCATGATGACCGGTTGCGCTGTTTGTTTTGACTTCACTAAGTCGGACACTTCGGGCAAGTCTAAGGTAAACCAAAAGGCACTGCCACGTCCGGGCGTGCTTTCAACCTGTAATTCGCTACCCATCATTTTAACCAGTTTTTTGGTGGTGGACAAACCTAAGCCGGTGCCTTCTGTCTGAGAATTTATGTCACTAACCTGTTGAAAAGGAATAAATATTTTGTCTAATTCTGACTGAGCAATGCCAATACCCGTATCTTCTACTTGAAAACCAATTTTGGTCATGGATAATGGGTAATGGGTAATGGGTAATGGCCCTTGCCCTTTGGCCTTTTCTTCCTTGGCCTTTTCTGCCTTGGCCCTTTCTCCTTCCTCTACAATACTGATTTTGAGAGTGACACCTCCCTTGTCTGTAAACTTGACGGCATTGCCCAGTAAGTTGATGAAAATTTGCCGTAATCTTTTTTCATCGGCACGAATGCCAACCGGCAAATGCGAGAGCGGTTTGTAGATAAAAGAAATTCCTTTTTGTTGCGCTCGCATCTGAAAGAGTTCAGTCAAGCCTTGGATAAATTGTCCAAAATGAAAATCGGTGGGATAGAGTTCTGTTTTGCCGGCCTCGAGTTTGGAAAGGTCTAAAACATCATTAATAAGGATTAATAAGTAGTCGCCGCTGCGTTGAATGATGTCGATGCCTTCTTGTTGTTTTTCGGTTAGGGTTTTGTCACGGCTTAGAATTTGTGCGTAGCCTAAAATGCCATTAAGCGGGGTGCGTAATTCGTGGCTCATGTTGGCGAGAAAGCTGCTTTTGGCGCGGTTGGCATTTTCGGCCTCAATTCTCGCTTGCTCCGCGGCCGCGATAGCTTGACGCAAATCGGCCTCCGCTTGTTTTTGGGCGGTGATGTCTGTGATAGTGCCTACCAGACGATAGGGTTTATCCGGTTCATTCCACAGCGCGATGCCGCGAACCAGCACCCAGATATAATGTCCGTCTTGGTGTTGTATGCGGTAGGTAGACTCGTAAGAATGTGTTCTTTTTTCAAGATAAGCATTGATTTCCCCCCGCACCCGCTCGGCATCTTCTGGGTGTATCAGACGGTTAAATCCTTCAAAACCCACCGGTTGATGTTCAGGTACGCCGATTATCTGTTTCAGACGCGGTGAGTGATATACCTCATTGGTTTCAATATTCCAATCCCATAAACCATCGTGAGCGCCGCGCAAGGCAAGTTCAAAGCGTTCTTCACTTTTACGCAATGCTTCCTCGGCACGAAGACGTTCAGTGATGTCGGCCCAGAAAAGCGAAACACCACATACAACATCGTTCTCCTCGCGGATCGGGTTAAACGAAATCTCAAAATATCGTCTGTCGCGGCCTTTGCCGTATTGGTGTTCTACTGTCAATTGTTCTCCGGCTAAGGCGCGATCTAAGAGTGCCTGCGCTTTCCGTTTATCTTGCGAATGGGCAAATACTTCATCTAAGCTCATACCGATTCGGGGAGTCATGCCCATGCTCGCCTCCATTGCACGCTGGTAACTGGAGTTAAAGGCCAAAATACGGTGTTTGCTAGAATAGGCGACAATTAAATGGGTGGTGCTTTCGAGAATGGACTGTAATAGGCGGTTGGTGCTCTTGATGGTTTCTTCGGCCAGCTTGTGGGCCGTAATATCGGAAGCCGTGCCCAAAATCCCTATCACTTGACCGCTGGCATCGTGCAACGGGATTTTATTCATTTCTACCCAGCCGCTGGTATTATCAGATTTAATATACTGTTCAATAATACCAAGTTTCGGGGTATCCGTGTCCATTACACGGCAGTCATCACGACGGTATTTCTCTGCCCATTTTTTCCAAACCAAATCGAAATCGGTTTTACCAATAATGTCGGCCTGACTTTCTAAGCCGTTAAGTTGGGCAATTTGTTGGTTACAGCCTAAGTAGACACAATTGATGTCTTTCCAAAAAATCGGTTGTGGAATGTTGTCTATTACTAAGCGTAAAAATTTTTCTTTCTCGCGTAAGGCTTCCTCCGCTTGTTTTTGGGCCGTGAGGTCTACAATCGTTCCTACCACGCGAACGGGTTTGCCTTCTTGATTCCAAACGCCAACGCCGCGAGCCAGAATCCAGACATAATGCCCGTCTTTGTGTTGCAAGCGGTGGGTATTTTTGTATGAAGGTGCTTTTTTTTCCAAGTTGGCAACCACCTCGGCCATTATCTGTGCTAAGTCATCTGGATGTAGCCGTTGACTCCATTCATCAGCCTGATTGCGGAATTCAGGTTCGGCATAACCGAGTATCTCTTTATAGCGCGGCGAGTAATACACGTCATTGGTTTCAACGTTCCAGTCCCATAAACCCTCATTAGCGCCACGCATAGCAAGTTCAAAGCGTTCTTCGCTTTGGCGTAGGGCTTCGTTGGTCGTCTTCAATTCGGTCATTTTGTTGTCCAACAAGTGCGCCATTTGATTAAAGGCCGTAGCGAGTTGAGTTATTTCATCCTTTGATGATGAGACGGGCACGGTGGTTTTAAAATCGCCTTGTCCTAGTCTTAAGGCAGCATCCTTGATAATTATCACCGGTTTGATAATATGCCGAGCAAAGAAGACTAAACCGAGCATCGCGAGTGCTAACAGGATAAAGCCAATTGTGAGGGCTTGGTTGCGTAAAGTCGTGAGGGCTGCAAAGGCTTCACGAGTCGGATAATGCGCAATGAGCCGCCATTGATTGCCTTTATAATTTAAGTAACCTTGCTCTCGCGTAATGGTATAAAAAGCCTTTTCATCAAACAGGATGGGCAATTGGTCGGCCGATTCCAGTTGAGTTACTTTTTCCCACCGCGCAATATGATTGTGATTAGAGTAGAGTAATTTTCCATTTTGGTCGATGAGATCAATATAGAGATGTTCATCGTAGGCAATGTTGTTCATTTTACCAAGGATAAGGTATATCCTTTCTACGGGAATGCGGCCTACCACGGCTCCCAAAATGGAACCTGATTCATCGCGCACGGGGGCCGCAAAAATGATGACTGCTTTTTGCAAGTCCTTATCGAAGTGGATGTCGGCTCCCGCACTAACAATGCCTTGCTCAAAAACGTCTTGCGCCCAGCGCATATTGGGTGCCGGTTGACCAATAGATAAACCGACGGTATCAGCAATTCTAATTCGATTGGCATCAAAAAATGATAGGGATATATAAGCTTTGTAGTAATTGCTGTGGACTAATAGGTGTTGAGTCAAAGCGAGAGGGGTGGGACTTTTGGCGCGAAAATTTGGATCATCCGCCAGTACCTGAATGTTGGCAAGCCGCTCAAATAAGATTCGGTCAATTTTATCCATGAGATGAGCGGCACGTTCTTGCAAATGCGCTTTGATTTGTTTTTCAGTCACTTGATGAGTCACATAATACAAGAACAAACAGAGAGGAATCACGAACCCAAGTGTAAATCCTAAATAGAGTAGAAAAAGTTTAGTTGAAAATTTCATGGTTGAGAGGCTGGTAAAATGAAAAATGAAAAATGAAGAATGAAAAATGAAGAATGAATAAAGACTTATAAAATCACTTGTCTGAAAGACGTTTTTATAAGTCATTGATTTTTTATGATTCAATTCAACCCTTAATTCGCATTAACAGTTATGGAAAAACATTTTACATTCAAGCCCTTCAGGGTTGAAGCCCCCCTTCGGGGTTGGCGCTTTACTATCAAGAGAGATTGAGTACCGATTGATGAGTACAGCGAATTACGCGGATAAACGAATTTAACCCTTTCCTATATTCGTTTATCTCAAGTGTCGTTGTACAGCAATTCGTTTATCCTTCGTTACGTTGTACAGCAATTCGTTTATCCTAAGTGTCGTTGTACTATCGTCATTCGTTGTACAGCAATTAATTCGTTTATCCGCGTAATTCGCTGTACTCTCGTCATAATTCAATTCGTTTATCCGCGTAATTCGCTGTACTCTCGTCATAATTCAATTCGTTTATCCGCGTAATTCGTTGTACTATCATCATTCGTTGTACTCAATTCGTTTATCCGCGTAATTAGTTGTACTCAGTATTCTATTCGCGCTTAGCTTAATTAAATTAACAAACATTATACCGACATAGACAATAAATATGAAATTAAAATACCAGCTTGGCATTGATTTAGGCACCACATTTTCGGCCATCGCCGTCGTCGATGAAACCAGCCGCCCCAAAATTTTGCCCACTCATATGGGAAAAACGCTAATCCCTTCAGTGATTTACTTTGGTGGCCCTACACCAATCATTGGCGATGAAGCCAAAGAAATGCAAGCCTTAGGAGAAGCCGATATTGCCTCTTTTTTCAAACGGAATATGGGCGATCCTAGTTTTGTGTTGAATTTTGGGGGCCAAGATTATACGCCCACCGATTTATCCGCTCTGCTGCTACGCCAACTAAAAACGGAGGCCGAGGCGGCGCTCGGTGCGCCAGTGGAACAGGCAGTTATTACGGTGCCAGCCTATTTTAATAATTTTCAGCGTGAGGCCACCATCAAAGCGGGCGAAATGGCCGGGTTGACGGTGTTGAGAATTATCAATGAGCCAACCGCCGCTGCGCTCGCTTATGGATTACAAAACCTGGCCCACCATCAAACTGTTCTCGTTTATGACTTAGGCGGTGGAACGTTTGATGTCACGTTGGTGCGTATCACAGCCTCTGAGATTGAAGTGTTAGCCACCGACGGTGATCATGAATTGGGCGGCAAAGATTGGGATGATCGCATAGCGACTTATTTGGGGCAACGTTTTTTGGAGGATCATCGCGTTGATCCGTTAGAAGATGCGTTAGCTTTCAATGACTTACTGGTACGCTGCGAAACGGCTAAAAAACAATTGTCGCAGCGAGAACAAGCACGAGTGGTTATCAGCCATGAAGGTGAAAGGGAAACTTATACGTTAACTCGCGCCCAGTTTGAGGAAATCACGCAGGATTTGATGGAACGAACACAGCATTTAACGGAGCAAGTGATTAAAGAGGCTGGACTTAACTGGCAACAATTGGATGGCGTCTTGTTGGTAGGCGGTTCGACTCGGATGCCGATGGTGTGGCAATATGTTAAACAGATGTCCGGCAAAAAGCCGATGACGGGCGTGAATGTCGATGAGGCGGTGGCTTTGGGCGCGGCTATCCAAGCAAGTATGGATGCTGGCGAAATGGGTGGCGCGTTATTTACCTTGGCGAGCCAGAAAAAAATCATCGACGTGATGAGCCATAGCTTGGGCATGGTGGCTGAAAATGAAGATCGTTCTCGCTATATTAATAGCATTATTATTCCCAAAAATAGGCCTATTCCTTGTGTGGAATCCCGGCCGTTTCAATTACGCACCGCACACCATCGGGATAATCAGCTTGAAGTTTATATGCTGCAAGGCGAAAGTGATGAGCCAACCCAGTGCGTTATTTTAGGCAAATATACTTTTTCTAATGTGACGCATGTACAAGGCAAGCCGGCGATTATTGATATTGAATATGCCTATGATAAAAATGGTGTGGTAACGGTATCGGCGACTGAACGGGCAACGGGTAACAAATTGCCTAAGCAGGAACATATGCCGGATGATTTTTCATGGCTTTCATCGCCGCCGCCTGAAGAAATTGTCGTGCCGGTGCATTTGTCCGTGTTTTTGGTGATTGATGTCTCTGGTTCAATGGAAGGTGCGCCGCTGGCAGAGGCAAAACAAGCCGCGAAAGAATTTGTGAAAAAATCCGATTTGGCACATACTTCTATTGGGCTTATCGAATTTGGCAGTGATGCAAAAATGATAAGTGCGCCGACGCAAAGTGCTAAACATATCAATCGAGCCATCGAACAACTCAGTATTCAGGGTTCAACGAATATGGCTGATGGGATAAAAATTGCCCATTCTGAGTTAAAGTCAGTTGATGATCCACGCTTTGTTATTCTGTTGACGGATGGTTATCCAAATAATGCCAACGCGGCCAAAAAGGCCGCTAAAGCGGTTTGTGCGGATGGCATTGAACTCATTACGATTGGTACGGGCGGTGCGGACGAAAATTATTTGAAAGAATTGGCTTGTTCGGATGAGAATAGTATTTTTGCTCAAGCGGGTACGGTGGTTTCGGCCTTTTCTAAAATTGCCCAGGTGTTGACGGAATCCGGGGGCAATATCCAAATCACTGAGGATGGTAAACGCAAAAAGGGTGGTTTTTTGAGTTTTTTTAATCGGTAACGCATGTTGCAAGGCAAGCCTTGCTGGAGCATTGCCCTTGGCTTGTCACAATACCATTGAATCAAGAATAAATCATACATGTAGAATGTTCTTTGCTCCAGTTTTTCGCTTGCCCACCAAAACTTCCTGTGGGCAACAACGTTGGGCGATACAAAAGAACGTTTTTAGTTAATGAACATTGGTTTTGGAGGAGGGGTAATTAACCGCCGGATTGATGACTTTTTTTGTAAAAATGAAATGTCATAAAAGCGCCTACTTGAATATTGGATATTTTGCAGAACATTTTTGGGGGTAAAGCTAAAAATATAAATGGCACAGTACCGCTACCTATAAGTCTATCTAACTGAATGATTACTCATAATCAGAGGCGGTAGCCATTAATACGCAATACTCACGATAATATTTAGATCAATTTTTGGGTGGTCTCCGTTACTAGGGAGACAACACGTCTGAAAATTTTTTTGTGTCTTCATAAAATATAAATAGCTGTTTTATAAGCAATAATGAAACTTTTTTTAAATCACAGGCCCTATATTATTATTTAAAAGAGTAGTCGTTATAATAGTAAACCGTATTTTTTATAGGGTTAAAACCAAAAAACGCGGCCTTTCAACAGGTCATTCGGGGCGAATTTTAGCCGTATTTTATTTAAAATACCGTATTTTATTTATTCTCTATAATAATTAGTCATTTTAATAAGATAAAACAGGCAATTGTTAGAAAATTTACGGGGGTTATAATTTTTCCTATTGATTATTTTATAATCACTAAACGATTGTTTTAAATGAAAATTTAAACTTTTTATGTGTAAAAAACCAGACGATTCTGACTGATAGTACAACGGCTACGCGAACAGAAACTACAAGGATTCGTTATAACAAAGCAACTACAAGGATTCGTTATAATAACGGATTATGCAATTACAGGGATTCGTTATAATAAAGCAACTACAGGGATTCGTTATAATAAAGCAACTACAAGGATTCGTTATAATAAAGCAACTACAAGGATTCGTTATAATAACGGATTAAGCAACTACAAGGATTCGTTATAATAACGGATTAAGCAACTACAAGGATTCGTTATAATAACGGATTAAGCAACTACAAGGATTCGTTAATCGATACGGATTAAGCAATTACTTAATTTTTCATTAGTATAATAAATCTGTTGTTATCGCCGATAGGAATCACCAACAATGCCAAGAGAAAACTTTTACATTCTCCTAGAACTTTCTCTGACTGAAAATAATGCCAGCCATATTGAAGCTGCCATCAAGAAAAAACAAACGGAATGGTCAAAATTGCGTAACCATCCCACCAAAGGGCGGATGGCACAACAACGTCTCGGCTTAATCCCAGAGATTAAAAAAGTATTGGGCGATAACGCCCTCCGTCAAGCAGAGGCGAATGATGCAAAAAAACACCAAGAAAAGGAACAAAAAGAAACATTTCAAGAATTGGATGAAGCTATCAAGCTACTTTCTCTCAAAGGAAAAATGCTTGAAAAAGAAGTACGAGAACTCGCCAAAGAATTTAAAATGATTCCAGAGGCAGAGATTCGCCGCCGGATAAAGGTTAAGATTGTTAAAGACGACAAGCCTAAACCTCAAAAAACAAAACCGCTTGATAGCACCACCGCTAAAGTTATCTCTGACGCGCTGAAAATTGTTATAAAATCCTCGTTATACGATTTTCTTGGCTTGTCTCCCACTTCAAGTCTTAAAACACTTCAACAGCGAACTTCTGAAACAGACTCGAAAATCAAAAAAGTCGCTCAGAAAACTGCCGAAATTACCGCCAGCGGCACACTCATCGGGCAATGCCAAAATGTCTTTAAAACGCAAAACCAGCGCGAGGCTTATGATGCCACCTTAGCTCAAGAACGTCTCGCCGAATTGGATAAAAAGATTTCACTCGTCGGCAAGAGTGGCAAGATCCATTCACAACAATACGAGGCATTGCTCAAAAAAGCCGTCGGTTTTGGTTTGAGCCTCGAGGCAGCGCGTCAGTATATATTAGATTATTGCCAGAAAAATAGCTGGGCCGTTGAAACGGCCGAAAAATCGGCCGTGGATGATATGCAACAATGTGGAGTTTGTGGTTTGCTCAATCTTGCCAAAGCACGCCATTGTGAAAAATGCGGTTATCCACTGGAAATTGCGTGTCCACAATGCCAAACACCTAATCCTTCTACCGCCCAATTTTGTCGCCACTGTGGTTTTGCCGTGGGTGATATGCCTAACGCATTGCGTTTGCAGCGACGAGGGCAAATGGCTTTGGCGGAAAAAGACTTAAATTTGGCCGCTCAATTGTTACAACAGGCCGACATTTATTGGCCTCATCATCCTGAAATCTCACAAACTCTGCAATCTCTCCAGTCTGAAAAACAGGCCATTGATAAAATAGTTCAAGAAATTCATCGGCTTATCAATCAACGTTATTTTTATCAGGCGCGGCCCGTTTTGGCGCAGTTGAGGCAACTTGATTCGTCACATTCTGAATTGTCGCTGAGCAAGACAATTGAACCAAAAATCGCCGCGGCCGAAACTTGGTTACGGAAAGCCAAAACAGCAACTGAAGAAAATGCTCGGATTGATGGTTATACCGCAGCCCTTGCCGAAGCCAAAGATTGCCGCGAAGCCCTTGATGAAATGGCAAGGTTGCCGCCTAAGCCAGCGCATCAATTGCAAGCCATTCCCACTCAACGCGCAATCTCGTTGCGTTGGTTGCCTAGTTCCTCAAGAGGCGACATTATTTATCGAGTGATTCGCAAAACCGATACTTTTTCCACTCACTACAAAGATGGCAACGTGATTGGAGAAACGGCCCAAACTCTGCTGGAAGATACCGCGATAGAAGCTGGACAAGAATATTATTATGCCGTCTATGCGGTGCGTGGAGAAGCTTGTTCTCACACGGCCGCCATGCGGGGCCCTATCATGCAACTTGCTGAAATTAAAGGCCTTCAAGTCATACCCGGCGATTGTTGTATCAATTTAAAATGGCAAACACCTCCTAAAGCTTATGCCGTTGAAGTGTGGCGCCAAGAAAATGGCGTGCTTGCTAAAAAAAATAACGGCCAAAAACTCACCGGTGTCCGCTTGGATGGCGTAACCGATAGCAAACTGAAAAACGGCACACGTTATGGCTACTTAATCACCGTCATTTTTCAAGACAGCCACGGCAAAAGTCATTTTACTCAAGGTATTACTTGCCAATCACGGCCCATAGAACCTCCACAACCCGTCTCTGATTTAACCGTCACAAAACAAGGCGATAGCCTTGAAATCAACTGGACTCCCCCCAACAGAGGCACTGTACAACTGTTTTATTCGGAACAAGCGTTGTTTTCAGAGGGCGACCATTTGCCCTTGAATCGGCTTTCTGAACTGGGCACACCTATTATGGTACAACGCCAAGGTTATGTCAGATGGCATATCTGTTTTCAAGGGCAGATATTCATTGTGCCAGTGACGGTGGAAGAAGAAATAGCCATTATTGGTCGTGCCAAAGCAGTTACTTCTCTTAATGAGGTTAGCCATTTACGAGGACAAGTCAATTATAATAAACTCTATCTTGAATGGAAATGGCCGCCCGGAACACGCCAAGTGCTTGTGGCTTATAGTCATAACAACTATCCTAGTGATCCAAACGATTCATTGGCAACGCTTCAACAGGTGACAAAACAAGCGTTTGATAAAAATTCGGCTTTTGTTATCTCTAAACCTCAGAACCGCGATTATTACTTTAGCGTCTTTGTCGCGGCGGGTGAAGGCGATAAGGTGATTTATTCGAGTGGCGAACATTGCTTTGTTGCCAATAGTGGCTACCAAGAGATTTTTTATCAGATACAACTCAAGAAAGGATTGTTTGGTATTTTTGGTATTTTTGGTATTTTTGGTAAAGTGAAGTCAATCCAACTGATACTCAGCAGTCGCAACGGCAACCTCACTATGCCAGAAGCGGTGCTCGTCAAAAAAGTCGGTAATCCACCATTGCGTCGCGCTGAGGGTAGCGTTATTTATACAATTGCTGCTAATACCGTTGTTGGAAAAAAACCTTTGGTGGTAACTATTCCTCTTCAAGAATCCCAGAAAAACAGTTATGCTAAATTGTTTTTGACTGATAAGAAAGATGAACAACGGTGTCGTCTGGTGCAATCTAATCAGAACAAATTGCTTTTAGGGTAATCTAAGTACAACGGATTGGGGGAATAAACGTATAACTACAAGGATTGTCTATAAGAAAGGATTTAAAAACTCTAACTACAAGGATTGTATATAAGAAAGGATTTAAAAACTCTAACTACAAGGATTGTATATCGAAGCGGATTCAAACCGGGTACGACTACGCTCCAATCCAGGCGCGTTTTGGGGGCCATGTTGTCATTTGATTACTTTCAAATTTGAGGCTGGCTCTGCTTTATTCTTTCTAACTTTTGAGAGGCGCGTTTTGGGGGCCATGTTGTCATTTGATTACTTTCAAATTTGATGATGGCCCCCTTTTGCTCTGGGGCGTTATAAAAAAATAGTCTCCCCATAAGCCAATAGCTAAAGCGATTGGTTAAAACCTAAAGAGTACTAACTACAAAGGTTGTGCTTAGTCTGCTTTTCTCGTGCTCTTTACGAAATTTTTCGCGACGCGAAATCACCTCCGGTTGGAACGCATTCCTCTCAGCGTCGCGTCGAGTCTTCTTTGGAGTCCTGCCAAACTAAAGTTTGGGCTCCTGATTTCCTTAAAATTTGAGGCTGGCTCTGCTTTATTCTTTCTAACTTTTGAGAGGCGCGTTTTGGGGGCCATGTTGTCATTTGATTACTTTCAAATTTGAGGCTGGCTCTGCTTTATTCTTTCTAACTTTTGAGAGGCGCGTTTTGGGGGCCATGTTGTCATTTGATTACTTTCAAATTTGATGATGGCCCCTTTTGCTCTGGGGCGTTAGAAAAATTAGGCGCTGAAGCGCCTACTACAAACTTAGGCGCTGAAGCGTCTACTACTACAAACTTAGGCGCTGAAGCGTCTACTACAAACTTAGGCGCTGAAGCGTCCACTACAAACTTAGGCGCTGAAGCGTCTACTACTACAAACTTAGGCGCTGAAGCGCCTACTACAAACTTAGGCGCTGAAGCGCCTACTACAAACTTAGGCGCTGAAGCGCCTACTACAAGAGTCTTCTTTGGAGTCCTGCCAAACTAAAGTTTGGACTCCTGTTTGGTTTTTATTGCAACAGTGATTGTAGTAAATCGGCCGCTTGTTCTGCACCAGTGGCTTTTGGTGGGTTTGGTTTGGGAACTGCTAAGAGTTGTTGCAGGTTTTCCATAATCGCGCCTTGTTCAAGTTGGGCGCGTGTAATGGAGAGTGCCCTTGTATGTTTTTTTAGCCAGGTTTCTAAATACGCCGTTTCCGGCCAGTCGGGGCGTTCTAAATATAATAACGGAATGCCATTGCAAGCGGCTTCGGTAAATGTGCCATAGCCAGGTTTGGTAATGAGAGCATCGCAAGAGCGTAAAATATCAATAAACGCTAAATTCAGATTTCCCCAAGCAAAAGTATCTGGACGTTGAGTCTGCCATGCGGGAGGTACCAGCATTGAGATGCCCTGCATTTTAGGCCATTTCTGAATGGATAAGGGCATTTCCATACCGCCCATCGCTACCACTATCAGACGTTGTTCCGGCGTGAGTTGTAATTGTTGGTTAATGGAGGCACGGTGGTTGGTGCCTATTTGTGCCAGCGGGGCTATTGGGCGAGTATTATTTAAATCTGTCATTGGCATAGCCGGTTCAGGTTGTAAAAAATACTGGGCACTTTGATATGCGGCTTGCATTTGTTGGTGGATTTTGCGAGCATTAGGTTGTTTGGCGCAGTAATGCCAGTAAATATCGGCCCAGTTGAGTGAACATAAAGCCACTGCTGGAATACCGGCTTGTTGGGCGCCGGCTAGGGTTAGGTAAGGTATATCGGCAAGGATTAAGTCGGCGTGTGTGGCCGTTAGGGCTTGCGCTTCGGCCGCCACTTTTTGTGACCAATTGGTATGGAAAGCCGCATAAGCCGCGGCACTGGCGGTTAAGTCTATATCCACCGCTGAGTGCATGCACATACCAAAGTCACTGGATGCCGGTAGTAATTGAAAATCGCCTTGTAGGCGTTCAGCCAAAAATTGTGGTGAGACTTTGGTACGCAAGGTGATTTGTAAGTTGGGCAAACGTTTTCGTAGCGCGTTGATAACTAACATTGTTTGCATGGCATGTCCAAAGCCGTGTGAGGAAATAGCGACTAGTAGATGTGACATAATTGTGAATGAAAAATGAAAAATGAAAAATGAAAAATGATGAGATTACTACTCTCTAGTACAACGGATACTCGAAATAAACGGATAAAATATCTTGAGACAAATCGTATTAATCTTGGGTATTACTCTCTAGTACAACGGATACTCGAAATAAACGGATAAAATATCTTGATATAAATCGTATTAATCTTGGGTACTACTCTCTAGTACAACGGATACTCGAAATAAACGGATAAAATATCTTGACACAAATAGTCTTCGATGTTTATTTTATAAGAAAAACTTGAACATCGACAACATTTTAATTGCCATTTATTTGGTTGAACACTATCCGTTTATTTCGTGTATCCGTTGTACTTATCCGTGAAAGCGGGAATGCGCCCGATTTGACGTGCGTTCTGTGTAAGTGTTACTAAAAAAGGCGATAAATCGCCTACTACAAACGACAAACTGGGTTTTTATTGGGGGCCATGTTGTCATTTGAGTACTTTCAATTTTGAGGCTGGCCCCCTTTTGCTTTATGATTAAAAACATGCGGTAAAGCTTTGTCTGAGGTTTATTATAGTTATCCAGATAACTTTTGTACCTAAAACCAGAGTACTTTGAATTAAGAAATTAACGAATCAAGCCAAGTTTTTCAAAATTGATTCGTTTATTTCCCAATTCGTTGTACTCATCAGGAATGGACAAAACTTATCTGGACAAGTATATGTCACCGTGTTTTACGAAAACGTTGGGAGTCCTGCCAAACTAAAGTTTGGACTCCTAATAACTGATAACTGATCACTGATAACTGTTCACTGATATGAAACGCTATTCTATTTGTCCTTTTTGTTTTGAACGGATTAATTTGCATAAGGTCGATTTTCGGTGTGCTAATGCCCCGGGGCGTTGTTCTCCGGAAAATGATGTGGTGTTGGCTAATTTCCTTGGGGTGAGTAGCCATATCACGAATAAAGTGGTTAAAATTCCGTTAGCCACTACGGTGTGGGAGAAATTGAAAGCGTGGTTGTGGGCTCCGCGAGAAGTCATCTGTGGTGTTTGTCATGAAAAAACGTCTCTTCGGCTTTGCCCTCGTTGTCATTCTGAGTTGCCTTATACTATTGGTGAATATCAGGATCTGATTTTTGCTGTCATTGGTGCTAAAGAAGCGGGGAAGAGTCATTATATTTCTGTTCTCATTGAAAAGGTTAGGAATGAAATTGGGGCCCATTTTGAGTGTTCTTTGCAGCCGCTGAATGATGAGACGATTAGACGTTATCGGGAGGATTTTTATAATCCGGTTTTTCGTAAAAAAGAGGTTATTCAAGCGACTCTTTCCGCGCGTGCTGATTCTCGTGTGCGAGTGCCGCTTATTTATACGCTTTCTTTTAAGAAGAAACGCAAAATACGTGATGTCGTCACGATTGTGTTTTTTGATACCGCCGGGGAGGATTTGGATTCTGAGGATACTTTGCGGACGGAAAATAAGTATATTTATAATTCGTCTGGTATTATTTTGTTGTTGGATCCGTTGCAATTGCCAGCCGTTAGAGTCGAGTTGCCAGCTAATACGCCTTTGCCAGGTGAAAATTCTGAAACGGAGTATTTGTTGGAGCGGGTTGCTAAACTGATTCGGATGGCGCACGGAAAGAGGCCGACTTATTTGATTAAGATTCCTTTGGCGGTGGCTTTTTCAAAAATGGATGCGTTGGAGCCTTTGCTTGAGGGTAGTTCTCTTAATTATCCGAGTCAACATGATGGTATTTTTGATTTGAATGAGTTTGAGAGTGTGAATGGTGAGATGGAATCACGGATGCGTGAATGGGCGGGTAGTTTGATTCAGTCACTTGAGCATAATTTTAAGTCTCATGCCTTTTTTGGTTTTACGGCTTTGGGTTGTAATCCGCATGGTTCTCAGAAAATCGATAAATTGAGGCCGCGGCGTGTGGAGGAGCCGTTTCTTTGGTTGCTTTGGAAGCATAAGTTGATAGGTGACCAAACTTTTTTGAGTCAGTTGTTGTTGAAGTTACGGCCGTTCAAAATCTCGGTTTTTATGCTGGGTGTCGTGTTTGGTTTGGTGATTTCTGTTCTGTTGGTGGGAATAGGTGAGGTGCTTTTGAGTCCAACCTATGTTTATGAAAAGACTGATGAACTTCCAGTTCGTTTGGTACCAGACGACTCTGTGCCGCGTCGATTTCCAGTGACGGGGGCTGAGAAACAACCTTCTACTTTGCCTTCTGTTCCTATTGAGCCGCCTAAAGGGGTTGTGAAAGCGGTGCCTAGTCTGCAAAGCCCGGTTGAGTTTGTTCGTGCTTATTATGCTGATATTAATGGCGGTGATGTTGAGTCGGCTATTCGCAAATGGAAGTCTCCGAATGAGGTACAGTTAAGAACGCTTATTGAAGAGTCTCAGTGGGTTAAGATAAATCGGGTAACGTTATTAACCCGTGAGCGTTCAGATTCTGTAGAGGTTTCAGTTGAGGTGAGTGGTAAGCAAAAAAGCCAGAGGACTCAGCAAAAGTGGGCAGGTACTTTGGTGTTGGAAAAGGTGGCTGGGGAGTGGAAAATCTTTGAAATGCAGCTGTCAGAGGTTCTGCCGATTTCACCTTCACCAGCCAGGAAGTTAATTATGACCGGTGCTGGTGTTGGTTTACGTAAAGAACCGCGTTCTGCTCGGCAAGGTAATGTTGTTACACAATTACAAATTGGTTCTGTTGTTTCTCCATTAGAGAAGATTACCAAAAAGGGCGAAGCGTGGTATAAAATCACTACGTCTGGGGGCCAGGAAGGTTGGGTACATAGTAAATATACTATGCCGTTAGACTCGAATAATCAAGAGCAAGCTTATGTCGATGTGGCTAAGCGTAAATTAAGCAGTCAGGCTGATTTTGGGACGCTTGTGGAGTTATGCAACTTTCTGAACCGCGTTAGTCAGCAAGTTTCTGCGCCAGCGAGGGCGGCTGAATTGAAATCGTTATATTTAGCGGCGTTGCAGCGTTCGTTAGAACAGATTCCGCGTGATCAACATGATAAGCCTCGTTATTCAAATTGGCTCAAACGTCAACGGGCGAAGATTGAGTATAATGAGTCTACCGGGGGTTGGGTGGTTAAAAAATGATTAATGATTAATGATTAATGATTAATGATTAATGATTAATGATTAATTGTTAATTCGCCCTTCAGGGTTGATGGCTTTTTGAGATTGTTTTCCCCAGGTTCCACCTCAATGCCATATCGTAACGAATAACTAACTGATTTGATCAAAGTAGTACAACGGATACTCGAAATAAACGGATAAAAAAACCTACCTCAGAGATCACGGTAACACCTCCTTTTTCTCAAATGAAATTGTGCTTATGTTTATCACCTATACTTTATAACATATTGAAAGTAAATATAAATGAGCTTCCATTTGTGAGTGAGTATGCACATTTTCATATGATAAAGTAGTTTGCTTAAAAATCAATATGTTATAGTTTTTAAAAAGCAGTTACCGTGCTCTCTGTACCTAAAAAAATAATAAATTTACAAAATTTATTAATTTATTAATTCCTAAAATCCGTTTATTTCGCGTATCCGTTGTACTTTGGCAGCTTAACTTGGCATTGAGGTTGCACCTGGGGCTATTATCTCGCTCCGCTTTTCCCCAGGTTCCACCTGGGGTGTTAAATCTGTTGCCAAAAGCTTGATCATTTTTCACCCTAGTTTTGTTCTGTGTGCAGATGAGGGTACCAACCCCGATAGGGGTTGAATATGAATAGCTTAAGGAAAACCTGGGGAAAGGGCCGATGAAGGTACCAACCCCGATAGGGGTTGAATGTGAAACGCAGTAACGAGCGTAGCGAGATAATATGGAATAAAAATAGGGTGAAAAAAACGAGCAAAATCAACCCATATTTAACACCCCAGGTTCCACCTGGGGCTATTCATATTCAACCCCTTTGGGGTTGAGCGATTTTTGATATTGTTTTCCCCAGGTTCCACCTGGGGCTATTCATATTCAACCCCTTTGGGGTTGAGGCACAATTAATAGTTAATGATTAATGATTAATGATTAATTGTTAATTCGCCCTTTGGGGTTGAGGCCTTATTAATTCTGGTTGGCGGTAGGCCTCGAAATAAATATCTGGTGAGTTGTTCGCCGTGGGCTTTTTCTTGTTCGGGGTTTTCTGGTATGGGCCAGTCTAGGGCGCGGTAGAGTGAGTGGCGGTGTAGGTTGAAGCTGGCTTCGATTAGGTGGCCGTAGGTTTTGGCCGCTTGTAGTATCCAGTGGTAGTCTAGTAGGGCCGCGATGAGGCCTAGTGGTATGGCCCACCAGGCCCAGTAGCCCCAAATCAGAAATAATACGCTCCACATCCAAATCCGCACGGCGGTGTCGAGTTGGTGTCGGGCTTTGACGATTTCTATTTTGACGTCGTCGGGTAGAACTAACCATAAGTGCGGCCAGCAGATAATGGCGTCTAGGCCGTAGCGGATTCGCGGTTTTAGTTCAATGGCGCGAAGTAGGTTGCCTAAGCGTGTGGGCATGAGTTGTGTTGATTCATAAGGAATGCACATGAGTTGCCAGTCTAGGCGGATATATTCGGCCTGTTCTTTGGCCGTTAGTGGGTGTGATTTGGCTTGTTGGGCTAGTTGTTTTAGGCGTTCTCGTTGTGTTTTTAGAGCGCGGGCTTGTCGTTGCATGAGCTTTGTGCGTAGCCATTGCGGCCATCCGTAGCCTTCTAGGAAGCGCAGTACGGAAAAATCAAAGCGTTTGAGTATACTGGCAACCATTGCTAGTAATAGCGTTAGTATAAAGATTAGCAATAATGCTTGCACGGGTTTTATGTCGGCTGTCATAAAGTGGTGCCATAGTGATAGCAAGTCAGCGTCTGTGTGCCAGAGCCAAGCGGCGAGTCCACCTATCCAGAATAAAACGCCTGATTTTAGGAAAATCACTAACCATCGTTCTATTGGGCTACCTACCCAGCCTTCTCCAAAATCTGATATCATAGTAATTGTGAATTGTGAATTGTGAATTGTGAATTGTGAATTGTGAATTGTTATTTATGAACCGTCGCTCAGCGACGCTAATTGTGAGACTTAATTGTGAAGCGGTACTCCGCAAGCATAGTACTCGACTTAGTTAGGAATCAGCGGTTGGTTCAGTTTGGGACAGGTTGGAATGGGTTCTTCGATATTGTGCCTATCCCAACCTGTTGGATATTTTTCGCATGTGCAGCCGCTTTTGTCGGGGCAGAGGTATTCTGAGGTGGCTGGCGGTTTTGATGAGTCGCCTCCGAGTGGTGAATAGCTTTTGGTTTCTTCACCGGCAAGACGCGCATTCATTGCTTGGCGGGTGGCGTCGTGTTCGCTGAGCAGTTCAATGATGTTGTCTGCCACTGCTTGTCCAGTCTCTGCTTGTGCCAAGAGTTTGTCCAATTGGGGTGCCATCGTTTTTGCTGCTGTGCCGAGTAGTTCGTCTAATTGAGGGCGAATGGCTTGGGCGGCTTGTAAAATGTCTTTGGGTTCGTGCATGGTTTTGTTCCGTTGCGGTTAGGGGTTAATAACTACTACCAACAAGGATTGTATATAATAAGGGATTTCTATTTATTTCTACAAGGATTGTATATAATAAGGGATTTCATTTATTTCTACAAGGATTGTATATAATAAGGGATTTCTTTCTACATGGATTGTATATAATAAGGAATTTCTTTCTACATGGATTGTATATAATAAGGGATTTCTTTCTACAAGGATTGTATATAATAAGGGATTTCTTTCTACATGGATTGTATATAATAAGGAATTTCTTTCTACATGGATTGTAAATAATTGCTTACATAGCGTGTCCAAAAAAATCCTTTCTTATATAGAATCCTTGTAAATAGATACAATCCTTGTAGAAAACAAAATCCTTTCTTATATACAATCCTTGTAAATATATTATACAATCCTTGTAGTTATTGTTAGTTATAAAGTGGTTGTTATTCCAAAAAACATCGACAAGTTACCCGTAATTCGTTCTCCGACTCGCAAAAATAGTCCGGATGGTTTGCCGTTAATCAGAAAAGAGCCTATCAGTAATTTACCGGTATAATCTCCATTCCAAGTGCTAATGGTTGTTTCTGGCATTTCTTGGTATTGTTGATAAATTCTTTTTTGTTGATAATAGTAGGTTGTTCTATCTTCATCAATCAGTGTTTGTTGATTATCAAAGATAGAAATACCGCCGCCTTCTCTTCCCCAAAGTGGTTTAGCCACGTAGGTTTGGTTGGTGTTTCTCAAAATCCTCAAAATAACTGGGTAAAAAATAACGCTGAATGAGTTCTAATTCGGTTTTGCTGAATAATGGCGATTGTTCGGTGAAAAACGAATAGATCATTGCCATCACGGCTTTTGATTGTATCAAAAACGCGCTGGGTGGGTTAATTATTTTAACGCGTTGTTTGGCAATATGTTCTAAAAAAAGATGCCCTGTTTTTTGATCGCGTCTTTCGTCTTCTTGATCGAGAAATTCTAGTGGGTATAGCCGATATAAAAACTTAATCGGTTCTCCGTTGGGTGTAAAAAGTCCGTCGGCGGAGACGACAATGTTACTAATATGAATATAGCGAGTTTTTTGGTTTATGCAGTGATGCCGAATAAATTGAACGGTTTCTCGATCTTCGTCATGCCATAAGTAGGAGGTAAAATAAATCGCGTCCGTTGGGGCGATGGCATAGTCGTGTTTGATTTGTTCCCAGGCTTTTTGGAGGTTTTCTTCTAAGCGGTTGGGTGATTGGTATTGGTGGTGTTCGCATAAGATTCGGTTGCAGATAGCGGTTTCTAGGTAGCCGGTTGGTGTGTCGCTGTTGATTTCAATGAGTTTGATATCGTTACCATTGACGATTAAGTCTAATCTGGCAAAATAACTAAAGTAGTGGCTGATGATGTTTTTTAAGCCGTAACAACTGGCGGGTAGGCCGAGTTTCTGGAATAATGTGTCGTCTTGACAAATGAGTTGATAGGTTTTTTGCAGAATATGGGCAATGTGTTGAGTGGCGTTGGTAATATTGTCCCATTGTTGTTTGGGCATTTGGTATAGATCAAATGACATATATTGATGCCATTCGTTATCTTGAAAGAGGGTGCCCCAGAGGAAGTTCTGTTGTCTCATTTTGTCGTTGAGCAGAATCCATTTTTTTAGATAGTTTGGAGAGTGTTCGGTACTCTGTTGGTTCATGTTGGTGATCGTTATGTCGGGCTAATCCGTTGTGGTTGCCTAGGTAATTAACAATTAATGATTAATCATTAATGATTAATGATTAATGAGTTTAATGATATTTAAAGGGTTGTTTTTATTAGTTATTGATTGAAGAATAACCGGGAGCAAGGTTTTATTAAGAGCTGCCGCCTCGGCGACGAAACAAATACCAACCACTACTGTCGTTGTCGTTGTCTTTGTTGTCATTATTTTTTCCACCACAGCCGGCTAATGCTAAAAAACTGCTTGTTAATCCAATTGACGTTAATAGCATAAACAGTCTTCGATTGGTCATTGGTACTGGTGGCATGAGTCTGAGTGTTTGTTGGGCTTGATGGTGTCCTTGTTCGGCGGCTTGGTTTAACCAGTATCGAGCCTTGGTATAATTTTGCCGGAGGCCTTTACCGATTTTGTGTAATAGGCCGATATGGTATTGGGCTTCTGCATGGCCCTGTTCGGCGGCTTTATGAAACCAATCGACGGCGAGCGCATCGGCTTGGATATCTTGTGCTGGCGCTTCGGGTGCGATTTGGTATAGGATACCTAATTGATTTTGGGCCGCCGATTGTCCTTGTTCAGCGGCTTTACGAAACCAATGTATGGCTAACGCATCATCTTGAGGTAGTATTTGGCCTTGTTGGTACATGAGTCCAAGCTGGTATTGTGCGTTTGCTTGTCCTTGTTGGGCCGCTTGGTGATGGCGATGAACTGTTTGGATTTCGGCTTCGGAAATGTCGTCGTCTAGTTCGTACTTTAATCTTAATGGATTAGCGGCCCATTCGGTGTTATTCGGTGGTTTTTGATTGGAGGTTGTCATGGTAAATTCTCCTTAAGTTATTAATACGCCAACCCGAAGACTAGTACAGCGAATTACGCCTAGTACAGCGAATTACGCGGATAAACGAATTTAAGCAATGATTAATGATTAATGATTAATGATTAATGATTAATTCTAGTACAGCGAATTACGCGGATAAACGAATTTACAGCGAATTACGCACGCCTAGTACAACGAATTACGCGGATAAACGAATTTAAGCCGTTCATCCATGAGTGAGTAATTTTATCACAATCGACCGGGGTTATGGCCCCCAATTGGTGTCTGTCTATTCGTGTGCGTGATTGTCGAGTGATGCGATTGCCACTCCGGTATAAGTTGATAGTCCTATCACAATCGCTCGGCGTTATGGCCCACAAATGGTGCCTGTCTATTCGTGTGCGTGATTGTCTTAGGTGCGATTGCCATTCCTGTATAAGTTGATAATTTTATCACAATCGACCGGGGTTATGGCCCACAAATGGTGTCTGTCTTTAGTAGTTATCAGTTGGTATTTTTTTAGATTGAGTTCGCTGAGTCACACGGAGTTTAATCTTCATATTCAACCCCTACGGGGTTGTGGCTCCCTTCTTGACTTTCCCCAGGTTTCACCTGGGGCTATTATCTCGCTCCGCTCGTTACTACGTTTCATATTCAACCCCTACGGGGTTGATGCTATTCATTATTAGTAGCGGAGCGTGTCGGATTGGTTTTAAGTCTGTATGAGTCAGTCATTTTATCACAATCGGCCGGACTTATGGCCTCCAAATGTGCCAGTCCTTAGCACGCGGATAAACGAATTGAATTCTATCTAGTACAACGAATTACGCGGATAAACGAATTTAAGCCGTTCCTCCATTTGGAGTCCTGCCAAACTAAAGTTTGGACTCCTTCAGAATTTTAGAATTTTAAGAATTAAATCGTTATAAGTCATTGAAATATATTAATTATTACAGACATGACCTGTTTTAAAAACTTGTCATGTCTCAAACAAAGCTGAAGCTTTGGACTCTATTTAGACTCCAACAAATCCAAACGCGGCCCAGTAAAACGGATGTTTAAATTCGCGTTCTTTTGGGTCTTTGAGCATTATGACTTGGCGAAGGGCTTTGGCCGTTTCTTGGGCCATTTTGGTTTCATTCGGGATAGTCGGGGTTGGTTCGGATAGTAGTTGTTTGAAATAGGCCTTTTTCTGGGCGTTGGTGGTGTCTCGCATCCAGATTTGTGCTTGTCGCAACGCGTCGGCCGGTTTTAATTGGTCAAGACGCCATCTATCGTAGAAGTAGGCCATCAACATCATGGTGCTGAAGTCGCTTACTGACCATAATGAGGCCGCTACGCCAGCCACGCCAGCTTGTAACAGGCCTGCCGGTAGGTTGACGACTTCTTCGGGTAATTCTATGCCGGGGATGCCTGTTTCACAGGCGGATAGGGTTGCTAAGCGTATGCCGTTGAGTCGTAAGTCGAGGATATCCTTGACGGTTAGGATTTTATCATGGGCCATGACGACACCACTTTGTAGCGGTTTTTCTAAGTTAGCCAGTCCGTGACAAGAGAAGTGTAGTACGTTGCAGTGTGGTAATGCTTTTAATACCGCGGCGCGGGTGGCTTCCTTGTTCTTTAAGACTTGGTGTTGCTTAAAGGTGGAGATAACGGTTTTAGTTTCATACTGGGCACTGGGTAATTTGTTGGCTTTGACTGGGAGTGGTTCTTCTATCGCTAATAGGGTGTCGGCCGGTATTCGGGCGGCTACTTGTTGGACAGCGCGAACGGCGCGGGCATTGGGTGCGTAGCTGATGGTTAATGCGTCTAGGGCGTAGCGTTTGCCAGTAGGGGCCGTGCTATCGGGTGTCCACGCGGCATGGAGCGGGAGTAAGCCCAAGCGGCCAACCGGTATTAATGTGATGGCAGCCGATTCGGGGAGTATCTCAATGATTGGGGCCATGACTCGTTGCCATACTAGCTGGGTGGTTTGTTCTAGGGCATTTAACCATTCGGTACGATGGGTTTCGTCTTTGGTGTCACGTCGCCAGTTATCGTAGGCGCGTAGGTAACCACTGTACGGGGCCTCCAGACTGTCCAAGGTTTGTTCTAGTGTTTCTACGGTGAGTTCGGGAAGCCACACCGGGGTGATTGCGTCGTTTTCAGCGACAATCAGGGCTAAGCCGCCGGCTTGGGTGGCCGCTATATAGACTAAGGCCGTGTTTTTAACCGCTGCGCTAATGTCGGCAAAACCAGGGGCCGCTAGGAAGTCGGCATAGCCGTCGAGTTGGCGAATAGCCGCGATGGTGTTATCAAGTTGTTCACGCGCTGCGCGTAAACGGTGAAGGATTAGTTCAGATTGTTCGGCCGTCGGGTGTTCCAAGCTGTTGGAAAATTGTTGGGCTTCATGCCAATCGGTGACGGCTTGTTGATAGTTATCGTATAAGTGGCTATGGCCGATGTGTTTGAGTTGTTCTAAATCGGCACGGTTACGCGCCAGGGCTTCGCTTAAGAGTTGGGCTAAGCCTCGCTCTAATGTGACTACCGCTTCGGGGAGTTGATTCTGTTGGGCTAATGCGTAGGCCGTGTGAGCCGCGAGGCCTTGCGATTGTTTTAGCCACTGAGTTTGGTGTTGGCGTGTCAATTGGGTTTGCACTAAGCGGGTGCTGGCTTGATAAGCGTAGTCATAGGCTTGGACGACTTCGGCCCAGGCTTCACGGCGAAACGCGGTGTAGAGCCAATTGCTGGCACTTATCAAACTTTCTTCAAGCCTAACTTCTAAGCCTCTTTGCGCGGCCCTTTGGTAAGCGGCAATGCTCTCGTCTAAGTCGGACAATGCGCCAGTGCGTTGGTAGCGGTCTGACAAGCGATTGCCCAAGTTGTTTAAGTACATTGGCAAGGAGGGCGAGCCTTCTGGGGTTAACTCAACCGCCTTTTGTGCGTTGGCAATGCTGTCGTCTAAGTCGGACAATGCGCCGGTGCGTTCGTAGCGGTCTGACAAGCTCCGGCCCAAGCTGTTTAAGTACATTGGCAACTTAGGCTCGCCTACTTGGGTTAACTCAACCGCCTTTTGTGCGTTGGCAATGCTGTCGTCTAAGTCGGACAATGCGCCGGTGCGTTGGTAGCGGTATGACAATAAATTGCCCAAGTTGTTTAAGTACATTGGCAAGTAGGGCTCGCCTTCTGGGGTTAACTCAACCGCCTTTTTTGTGTTGGCAATGCTGTCGTCTAAGTCGGACAATGCGCCGGTGCGTTGGTAGCGGTATGACAAGAAAGCGCCCAAACTGTTCAAACGACCAGGCAAAGCGGGCGAGCCTTCAGGGGTTAACTCAACCGCCTTGTTGGTGTTGGCAATGCTGTCCTCTAAGGAGGACAAATTGCCGGTGCGTTGGTAGCGGTATGATAAGCTCTTGCCCAAGCTGTTCAAATATATTGGCAAATCGGGCGAGCCTTCTCGGGTTAACTCAACCGCCTTGTTGGTGTTGGCAATGCTGTCGTCTAAGTCGGACAACGACCCGGTGCGTTGGTAGCGGTCTGACAAGGCATTACTCAAGTTGTTCAAATAACAGGGCAAATCGGGCGACCATTCTGGGGTTAACTCAACCGCCTTGTTGGTGTTGACAATGCTGTCGTCTAAGTCGGACAACGACCCGGTGCGTTGGTAGCGGTCTGACAAGCTATTGCCCAAGTTGTTCAAACTACTCGGCAAATCGGGCGACCCTTCTGGGGTTAACTCAACCGCCTTTTTTGTGTTGGCAATGCTGTCGTCTAAGTCGGACAACGAGCCGAGGCGTTGGTAGCGGGATGACAAGCCAATGCCCAAGTTGTTCAAATAACTAGGCAAGTCGGGCGAGCCTTCTGGGGTTAACTCAACCGCCTTTTGTGCGTTGGCAATGCTGTCGTCTAAGTCGGACAATGCGCCGGTGCGTTGGTAGCGGTATGACAAGCCATTGCTCAAGTTGTTCAAACTACTAGGCAAATTGAGCGACCCTTCTGGGGTTAACTCAACCGCCTTTTGTGCGTTGGCAATGCTGTCGTCTAAGTCCGACAATGCGCCGGTGCGTTCGTAGCGGTTTGACAAGCTCAGGCCCAAGTTGTTCAAATAACTAGGCAAGTCGGGCGAGCCTTCTGGGGTTAACTCAACCGCCTTGTTGATGTTGGCAATGCTGTCGTCTAAGTCGGACAATGCGCCGGTGCGTTGGTAGCGGTATGACAAGAAAGCGCCCAAACTGTTCAAACGACCAGGCAAAGCGGGCGAGCCTTCTGGGGTTAACTCAACCGCCTTTTGTGCGTTGGCAATGCTGTCGTCTAAGTCGGACAATGCGCCGGTGCGTTGGTAGCGGTATGACAAGCCATTGCTCAAGTTGTTCAAACTACTAGGCAAATTGAGCGACCCTTCTGGGGTTAACTCAACCGCCTTTTGTGCGTTGGCAATGCTGTCGTCTAAGTCCGACAATGCGCCGGTGCGTTCGTAGCGGTTTGACAAGCTCAGGCCCAAGTTGTTCAAATAACTAGGCAAGTCGGGCGAGCCTTCTGGGGTTAACTCAACCGCCTTGTTGATGTTGGCAATGCTGTCGTCTAAGTCGGACAATGCGCCGGTGCGTTGGTAGCGGTATGACAAGCCATTGCTCAAGTTGTTCAAACTACTAGGCAAATCGAGCGACCCTTCTGGGGTTAACTCAACCGCCTTTTGTGCGTTGGCAATGCTGTCGTCTAAGTCGGACAATGCGCCGGTGCGTTGGTAGCGGTTTGACAAGAAAGCGCCCAAACTGTTCAAACGACCAGGCAAAGCGGGCGAGCCTTCAGGGGTTAACTCAACCGCCTTTTGTGCGTTGGCAATGCTGTCGTCTAAGTCGGACAATGCGCCGGTGCGTTGGTAGCGGTATGACAACAAAGTGCCCAAGTTGCTTAAAAGAGCGGGCAAGTTAGGCTCGCCTACTTGGGTTAACTCAACCGCCTTTTGTGCGTTGGCAATGCTGTCGTCTAAGTCGGACAATGCGCCGGTGCGTTGGTAGCGGGATGACAAGCCATTGCTCAAGTTGTTCAAACTACTAGGCAAATTGAGCGACCCTTCTGGGGTTAACTCAACCGCCTTTTGTGCGTTGGCAATGCTGTCGTCTAAGTCGGACAATGCGCCGGTGCGTTGGTAGCGGGATGACAAAAAACTGCCCAAGCTGTTTAAGTATATTGGCAAAGAGGGCGAGCCTTCTGGGGTTAACTTAACCGCCTTTTGTGCGTTGGCAATGCTGTCGTCTAAGTCCGACAATGCGCCGGTGCGTTCGTAGCGGTTTGACAAGCTATTGCCCAAGCTGTTTAAGTACATTGGCAAGTCGGGCGAGCCTTCTGGGGTTAACTTAACCGCCTTTTGTGCGTTGGCAATGCTGTCGTCTAAGTCGGACAATGCGCCGGTGCGTTGGTAGCGGTTTGACAAGCTATTGCCCAAGTTGCTCAAATAACTGGGCAAGTTAGGCTCGCCTACTTGGGCTAATTCAACCGCCTTTTGTGCGTTGGCAATGCTGTCGTCTAAGTCCGACAATGCGCCGGTGCGTTGGTAGCGGTATGACAAAAAACCGCCCAAGTTGTTTAAGTACATTGGCAAAGAGGGCGAGCCTTCTGGGGTTAACTTAACCGCCTTTTGTGTCTTGGCAATGCTGTCGTCTAAGTCGGACAATGCGCCGGTGCGTTTGTAGCGGTATGACAAGCCATTGCCCAAGTTGTTTAAAAGAGCGGGCAAGTTAGACTCGCCTACTTGGGTTAACTCAACCGCCTTTTGTGCGTTGGCAATGCTGTCGTCTAAGTCGGACAATGCGCCGGTGCGTTGGTAGCGGGATAACAAGCGCCTGCCCAAGTTGTTTAAGTAACCGGGCAAGTTAGGCTCGCCTACTTGGGTTAATTCAACCGCCTTTTGTGTGTTGGCAATGCTGTCGTCTAAGTCGGACAATGCGCCTGTGCGTTGGTAGCGGTCTGACAAGCCAATACCCAAGTTGCTTAAATACATTGGCAAATCGGGAAAATCACTGGGCACACTGTTAGCCACTTCTTCCCAACTTGACAGGGCTTTGTCTAAATCGGCCAAGACACCTGTCGCCCTATAGCGGTGCCTAAAAGTGGTGGCACTGTTATTCAGCACCACCAAACGTAACTTACCTTTTGCGTCGGCTTTGGCAAACTCAGGATGGTTTAATATCTGCTCCCACGCTGCTATTGCTTCGTTTAAGGCTGGTACACCTTGGCCTTGTTGATAACGGGCTTCGGCAGCTTTGGCTTGGTCGATGATGGCCAGAAAGTGGGCCGGGATGTCATTGTGTTCGGTAGTGGTTTGTTGGGAGGCCCCTTGCAACTGGCTACGGAAAAGTTGCAACGCTTCACGGTGACTCTTAAAGAATTGGACGGCCTCTTCGTCGCCTTGCTTACGCGCTTCTTCAATGTAGAAGCCGAGCAATGTATCCGCCTCATCCGTCAGTAATTCTGGATGTTGTTGTAAAATGCGGGTGGCTTCTTCTGACGATTGGGCTTGAAGTAATTTTTGTAATGTGGTATTTAGTAAAATAAATTGTTCTGAGTCCATATCGGCCCGATTCTCGGCCGGAACTGGCGAGACAAATCGCCTCCATAACCATTCAATTGGTTTGACTATCAGCAAAATAACGAGTAAAAATGGTAACAGTAGTATGCCACCTATCACGCGCAACCATTGACTGAGTGTTTTCATAATTGTTTGATTCCTATTGGTTTTTTTTTTTAATTTAAGTCATTACAATTTGGTAGTTTTATCACAACTGCCTGAATTGATGGCCCACAAATGGTGCCTGTCCTTAGCAATTATTAGTTGGTATTTTTTGACACAGAGTTCACTTCAGTCACACTTCAGTCACACAGAGTTTAATATAGATGTTCAGAAAAATAATTTCAAAAAAGCCAATAGTGAATAAATAGACGTCCAAGATAAATCTTGGACTCCGGAGGATGAATTAGACGTCCAAGATAAATCTTGGACTCCGGACAAAATAGACGTCCAAGATAAATCTTGGACTCCGGACTCCGGACGAAATCTAGGGCTATTCTTTGAAAATAATTATCTGAAAATATCTATGATATTTTCTCGTTCTCTGTGTAACTCCGTGTCTCTGATGAACCCCGAAACGTGCAACGGTTATTTATAGAGTACTAGGACTTACGCATTGACAGATGAAAATATTTATGATTCATTTTAAATACAAGGACTTACAATGTTTTTGGGCAATTTTCATCAATTTAGCCACGGGTAGAATATTCATAACTCATTGATATTAATCGTGAATACAAAAATTTAAGTTTGTCAATGCGTCAGTCCTAAGTACAACGAAACTTCGTTATGGAACGCCTATGACGCCTAGTACAACGAATTATTACGCCTAGTACAACGAATTACGCGGATAAACGAATTTTAGTACAACGAATTATTACGCCTAGTACAACGAATTACGCGGATAAACGAATTTTAGTACAACGAATTATTACGCCTAGTACAACGAATTACGCGGATAAACGAATTTTAGCCGTTCCTTCATGAGTCGTTCGTCAGTAGTTCTGTCACAATCGGCCGGCGTTATGGCCCCCAATTGGTGTCTGTCTATTCGTGTGCGTGATTGTCGAACGGTGCTATTGCCACTCACTAAGATTTGTTAAGATTTCTCCGATCTTCTAGTACAGCGAATTACGCGGATAAACGAATTTTAGCCGTTCCTTCATGAGTCGTTCGTCAGTAGTTCTGTCACAATCGGCCGGCGTTATGGCCCCCAAATGGTGCCTGTCTTTAGCAGTTATTAGTGGGTTCGCTCTGCTCTACCCACCCGACATTTGATTAAGGTTTATTAAACAGTGAATCGGTCATTATTTTTAAATCGGCCAGCACTTTCGATTCTATGATCTCATCGCCCATGAAATCGCCTAGCAGTAGGTATTGTTGTTGTTCAAGGCTGTAAACTTGTACCATTCTGGCTTTGGGATCGGCTATCCAATATTCTGGAACATGAGCTTTTTCATAAGCGTTGTATTTTATCACTTGATCAACGCTGCGGGTGCTGGGCGATAAGACTTCTACAATTAAATCGGGTGGGCCTTCAAAGTATTTGGCACCTGTCGCCGGCCATCTTTTGGCTTTGATAAAAAGCACATCGGGTTGAACCGGGCGCGTGTTTTCGGCCAGATGGACTTCGAACGGGGCGGTGAGTATATAGCCGAGTTGCTTGGATGTCACGAAGTGCTTCATTTGATAGATAAGTTCAACCACGGTGAATTGATGATCGATGTTGGGTGCATTACTCACGTAAAGGACTCCTTCGATAATTTCATAGCGACGGCCATCGTTAGGCAAGTTGAGATAATCTTGATAAGTCCATTCACCTTGAGGAATCCATTCGGTTGGTTTTGTTGCTAATGTAGTTGCTTCTGTCATATTTCATGCCTCTATACCCATTTTATAAGCGCCGTCATAAGTTATGCTAGTACAGCGAATTACGCGAATTCTAGTACAGCGAATTACGCCTAGTACAACGAATTACGCGGATAAACGAATTTAAGCCGTTCATCCATGAGTCAGTAGTTCTGTCACAATCGGCCGGCGTTATGGCCCACAATTGGTGTCTGTCTATTCGCTTTTCGTGCGTGATTGTCGAACGGTGCTATTGCCACTCACTAAGATTTCTTAAGATTTCTCCGATCTTCTAGTACAGCGAATTACGCCTAGTACAACGAATTACGCGGATAAACGAATTTAAGCCGTTCATCCATGAGTCAGTAGTTCTGTCACAATCGGCCGGCGAATTATATCAGTTTATATTTTTTAACACAGAGTTCACAGAGTCACACTGAGTCACACGGAGTTTAATCTTTATATTCAACCCCTACGGGGTTGTGCTCTCCTTCCTGATTTTCCCCAGGTTTCACCTGGGGCTATTATCTCGCTCCGCTCGTTACTACGTTTCATATTCAACCCCTACGGGGTTGTGCTCTCCTTCCTGATTTTCCCCAGGTTTCACCTGGGGCTATTATCTCGCTCCGCTCGTTACTACGTTTCATATTCAACCCCTACGGGGTTGTGCTATTCATTATTAGTAGCGGAGCGTGTTGGATTGGTTTTAAGTCTGTATGAGTTAGTAATCTTATCACAATCGGCCGGCGTTATGGCCCCCAAACGGTGCTTGTCTATTCGCGTTTTGTGCGTGATTGTCGAACGGTGCTATTGCCAGTCAATAAGATTTCTTAAGATTTCTCAGTTCAAAGAAATGACAAAACTCGTCGAAATGACGAAGCCATTCGTTTATCCGCGCTTGTGTCGTTGTACTTTATTAATATCTAGTGCCGGAAAGTAGAACTTAATGGCATTGACCCTACAATTCCTTACCTTTTACGGAATAAAAATACGTTGGGTTCCCAAGTAATTATCCAAATCGAGCAGAATATCAATCAATCGCTCTGCACATCGTTTTCGATAAGCCGCATCGTATAATATCCGTTCTTGATGGCCAATCGTTAAAACGGGTAGAGATGTGACCGTGTTCTCATCTCGCATGGTTTGCTCCAATGAGTTTTCATCTGCCATATTGCGATTAGTCGTCAGCAAAATCATGTTATTCGTTTGGGCAAATCGCCAAACTTCTCTATCGTTACTCTCAATGGGCAAACCGACTTCCTGAAAAGTAACCCATTCTATGGAAATCAATGAAAGCCATCCCTCTGTTCCTAATGTTCCCCACAGTAAATCTGCTTGTCCTTCAATGTTATGATCCGACAAAATAGTTATCATGCGACCCCCAATTCTTTTTTCCAAGCCTGTAACTTAGCCCGAATTTTTTCTTGGCCGGGTTTGGGTGGCATGGATGCAATCTTGTCCCTGATTTTCTGAGTTTGTGCGTCGTAATATTGCCTCAGTTCTTCATCTTTTTGGACAACCAGTTGATATTCGGCCTCAAACTCGGTTCGATGTGTTTCAATATAGTCCATTACATCGGCTATCTGTTCATCCGTGAGATTGAACAAGCCTTTGATGAACTTAGTCGGGTACCCGTCTTTGATGTAATCCATTAGCAGATATAGAGTGATTCGTGTGCCAGCAACCGCTAAGCCTTTATCACGTCGTCTAACCACATGTTGGTGAGTGGTGGGGATTTCATTATTATTCATTGCGTTGCTCTCCTTATCAATAAGAAATAATTTTCGTCTAGCAAGTCTGTCTGGTTGAATAATTTTATCACAATCGTTCGGCGTTATGGCCCACAAATGGTGTCTGTCTATTCGCTTTTCGTGCGTGATTGTCGAACGGTGCTATTGCCACTCAATAAGATTTGTTAAGATTTCTCCGATCTTCTAGTACAGCGAATTACGCCTAGTACAACGAATTACGCGGATAAACGAATTTAAGCCGTTCTTCCATGAGTCGTTCGTCAGTAGTTCTATCACAATCGCCCGGCGTTATGGCCCACAATTGGTGCCAGTCCTTAGCTGCTATCAGTTGGTATTTTTTAACACTGAGTTCGCTGAGTCACACTGAGTTTAATCTTCATATTCAACCCCTACGGGGTTGTGGCCCCCTTCTTGACTCTCCCCAGGTTTTACCTGGGGCTATTATCTCGCTCCGCTCGTTACTACGTTTCATATTCAACCCCTACGGGGTTGTGCTCCCCTTCTTGACTCTCCCCAGGTTTCACCTGGGGCTATTATCTCGCTCCGCTCGTTACTACGTTTCATATTCAACCCCTACGGGGTTGTGCTCTCCTTCTTGACTCTCCCCAGGTTTCACTTGGGGCTATTCATATTCAACCCCTACGGGGTTGATGCTATTCATTATTAGTAGCGGAGCGTGTCAGATTGATTTTAAGTTTGTATGAGTTAATAATTCTATCGCAATCGTCCGGACTTATGGCCCACAAATGGTGTCTGTCTATTCGCTTTTCGTGCGTGATTGTCGAACGGTGCTATTGCCACTCAATAAGATTTGTTAAGATTTCTCCGATCTTCTAGTACAGCGAATTACGCCTAGTACAACGAATTACGCGGATAAACGAATTTAAGCCGTTCATCCATTCGTTTATCCCCGTAATTAGTTGTACTCCATTCTTAGTGTTGGATTGGTTTTAAGTGGGCAAGCTTTTCGATGGTGGTATTTTTTGAGCGCCGAGTGTCGGCTTGCCCACCCTACAATTTCTCACATTTTACGGAATAAAAATACGTTGGGTTCCCAAGTCTAGCAAGTCTGTCTGGTTGAATAATTTTATCACAATCGTTCGGCGTTATGGCCCCCAAATGGTGCTTGTCTATTCGCTTTTTGTGCGTGATTGTAGAACGGTGCTATTCGCTTTTTGTGCGTGATTGTAGAACGGTGCTATTGCCACTCAATAAGATTTGTTAAGATTTCTCCGATCTTCTAGTACAGCGAATTACGCCTAGTACAGCGAATTACGCGGATAAACGAATTTAAGCAGTTCATCCATTCGTTTATCCCCGTAATTAGTTGTACTCCATTCTTAGTGTTGGATTGGTTTTAAGTCTGTATGAGTGAGTAATTTTATCACAATCGTCTGGACTTATGGCCCACAAATGGTGTCTGTCTATTCGTGTGCGTGATTGTCGAACGGCGCTATTGCCACTCACTAAGATTTCTCCGATCAAAGAAATGACAAAAAAATCCATTCGTTTATCGGCCCGTAATTCGTTGTACTCCACATTAGAGCGTGTCGGATTGGTTTATGTAACCGGCTTAGCGTCCCAAATCTCTACGGCATATTCGGAAATCGTTCTGTCTGAGGAGAATTTGCCCATGTTGGCAACGTTGAGAATCGTTTTGCGTGTCCATTCTTCAGGCCGTCGATAGATTTCATCAACGTGCTTTTGGCAAAGGAGGTAATCTGCATAGTCGGCCAGCAGCATGTAATGGTCGTTGCCTTCCGTCAGGATATTAATGATGGGTTGGAAAAGCGACGGCTCTTCTGGCGAAAAATAGCCTGAACTTATCATGTCCAATACTTGTTTCAGTTCTGGATTACTTTGATAATAGTTCAATGCGTTGTAACCACGTTGCTTGAGATCAGCCACACCTTCGGCCGTGATGCCAAAAATAAAAATATTGTCTTCGCCCACCTCTTCACGAATTTCGATATTGGCTCCGTCTAACGTGCCAATGGTTAAGGCGCCATTGAGCGCCAGTTTCATATTGCCGGTGCCAGAAGCTTCCGTGCCAGCGGTAGATATTTGTTCTGACAAATCGGCCGCTGGAATAATCCGCACCGCTTTGGAAACGTCATAATTGGGAATAAAAACCACTTTTAGGCGACCAGCAATCACCGGATCGTGATTAATCACTTCCGCAACGCTGTTGGTGAGTTTGATGATAAGCTTGGCTATCGCATAGCCGGGCGCGGCTTTACCGGCAAAAATCACGGTGCGCGGGACAATTTCAATGTCGGGATTGGCGCGAATGCGATTGTAGGAGGTGATAATGTGCAACAGGTTGAGCAGTTGCCGTTTGTATTCGTGAATGCGTTTAACTTGCACGTCAAATAGGGAATTTGGATTGACTTCAATGCCCATTTGTTTGTTGATGAAGGCTGCCAGTTGTTGTTTGTTGTGCTGCTTGACGGCCCGAAACGCGGCGCGGAAGGCTTTATCTTCGGCCTTCGGAATGAGTTTTTTTAGACGCGATAAGTCTGTTACCCAGTCTTTGCCGATGTGCTGAGTTATCAGTTTTGTCAAACCTGGGTTCGCTTCCTGGAGCCAACGGCGCGGTGTTATGCCATTGGTTTTGTTGATAATTTTGTTTGGAAAGACGCGTTCAAAATCGGCAAAGAGGGTGGTTTTCATTAAGTGGGTGTGCAACTGTGCTACGCCGTTGACTTTGTGACTGCCTACGACAGCCAGATGGCTCATGCGAACGTGTTTTTCGCCTTCTTCACCAATGATGGACATGCGTCGTAGTGCCTCCATATCTCCCGGATAGTGGTAGCTCACCTCTTTGAGGAAGTGGTGATTGATGTCGTAAATAATCAGGAGATGGCGCGGCAACAGCTTTTCAAATAACCAAACTGGCCAAGTTTCCAACGCTTCTGGCAACAAGGTGTGGTTGGTATAGGCAAAGACACGTACAGTAATATTCCAGGCTTCTTTCCAAGAAAGCTGGAAACTATCTAGTAACAATCGCAGCAATTCAGGAATTGCCAGCGCCGGGTGAGTGTCGTTGAGTTGGATGGCGACTTTATCAGGCAATCCTCTGATGTCGTCGTGATGTTCCTTGTAGCGGCGGATAATATCCTGTAAGGAAGCCGATACAAAAAAATACTCCTGACGCAGCCGCAATTCGCGGCCCATTTGAGTGGTATCGTCGGGATAGAGGACTTTGGAGAGATTTTCGGAGTGGTTTTTGTCTTCTACCGCCTTGATGTAATTACCTTCATTGAAGTGTTGTAAGTTAAAATCACGCGAAGATTTGGCGGCCCAGAGGCGCATATTATTGACGGTAGGGGTGCCATAACCGGGAATGGGGGTATCGTAAGCCATTGCCATCACTTCCTGGGTATCCTTCCAGTGACAACCCTTGCGCCCTTGTTCATTTTGGTATTCCACTGTGTATCCACCAAAATGAACTTGATATAATATTTCGGCACGCGGAAATTCCCAAGGGTTGCAATAGCGCAACCAGTTGTCGGGATGTTCAACCTGATAGCCGTTATAGAAGCGTTGGTAAAACATGCCATATTCATAACGGATGCCATAACCATAGCCGGGCAAGCTCATGGTTGCCATCGAATCGAGGAAACAGGCGGCTAAGCGTCCTAAGCCGCCATTACCAAGCGCTGGATCATCTTCTATTTCACTAATGGAATCTAGGGAGAGGCCTAAGTCGGTAACTGCTTGACGGCATTGCTCATAGAGGCCTAGATTCAGCATACTTTTGATGAGAGAGCGTCCCATGAGAAATTCCAACGACAAATAATAAACGCGCTTAGTATCTTGTCGATAATACTCATTCAGGGTTGCCATCCAGCGTTCTGTCATGCAATCTCTTAACGTATAGGCTAACGCATAAAACCAGTCCCGGTTGGTAGCTGTTTCGGGGGTTTTAGCAATGGTGTGACGCAAGTGGTCGAGTATTTTCTGTTTGATGGCGTTGGCATCTAAAGCCAATTCTGGTTTGTTTGTCATTTACTTATACCTCCCTGGGGCGATGCCCCAGGCTATATTAATGTCGCCCCTTTGGGGCTTTTTTTGAGCAGGGGCGTGTTATTAGCGGAATAAAAACGGGATCGGTTTTTGGGCCACCTGGGGCGATGCCCCAGGCTATATTAATGTCGCCCCTTTGGGGCTTTTTTTTGACCTTATTTTCACCACCCCAGGTTTGCCCATCGAAACCCTGGGGCGATGCTTGCCTTTACTTCCACCACCTTTGGGCACCAAGGTGTCGTTCTTTTTCACGTTTAAGTTTGTTTGCTATGGCCTTAATTGGCTTGAATTCATCAAATTGTGCCGGGCCGGCAATTTCCTGAAATTTTTTAAGGACACCCAAAAACTGTTTCCTGACAGTCGAATTGCTGTCAAGAAGAATCTCTTGATCGGCCACGTTAGCAAAGATTCTCGCGGCTTCACGAAGCTTTTCTATGGAACGGAATTTACTGAGTGATTTGTCCGGCAACAAAGTTAAAATACTGCTTACTTTGGGATTGTAAATGGTTGAAATAAAGACCAGTTGCTCGGTGCGTGCTAAATAGGGACTTATCACATCAAAAGACAGGTAGTCACTACGAGTACGCTTAACCTTATTAACCAGTGCCTGATGCTTCGCTAACATTTCCTTGATTTTAGCGGTGTCGTCGCCGCTTTTTTCAAGGCTGCCCAAAAGGCTTTGTCTCTCAGTCATAGACGTTTTTAATTGGTTGTACTTGTCAAGTACGGTTCTGATTTCTTCTAGTGCGGCTGTTGATATAGCCGTTTTTTCTTGATGAGCGAGTTCCTTCTGACGGTCATATTCAGAACAACGCAACCCGTAGTGCCATTTGTCCAAGCACTTTTTTTCAAATTCGGTTTCCAAACGGGTAATCGAATAGCGCTTATGTTTCTGTTTCAGTTTCTGAAACATCGCTTCATCCATAGCCAGCCAGTGAGACAAGAGACTGATGTGCTTGGTGGCTTGATAGCCCGACTTCAGTATCTGCCGGGCGACTAGTGGATTGTTTTGCCGCTCCAAGTAGCTGGCGCTTTCAATATAGCCCCTTACAGAATTTAAATCTGCTGTGAGGTTTAAAACGTCTGTCGCCAAAAATAGGCTCATCAACACGGTGATGGCTTTCATAAAATTTACTCGCTTTGGTAATGGATGCGTGCGAATTAAGAATGAAAAATTAAAAATGAATAATGATCAAAGAACTTTCAATAATACGTCTTTATAAGTTCTTGATTTTTTATGATTCAAGTCAATCCTTACTTAATTCGCATTGAATATCAACAAATTCTCATTCAAATCACATAAGAAAAACCTCTAGGGGCGTTGCCCTTGGCTTTAATAATACATACCGAAAGGGCTAATAGAGGTTTTAAAGTCGGCCCCAGGCAAGCGAAATTAAATCACATAAGAAAAACCTCCAGGGGCGTTGCCCTTGGCTTTAATAATACATACCGAAAGGGCTAATAGAGGTTTTAAAGTCGGCCCCAGGCACTGCCTTCGGACGCTGCCAAACGTTAGTTTGGACTCCTGAGTTTGGACTCCTGTCTTCCTGCGCCTTTGCTCGAAGCGTGGCAGTATTTTTAATGTTAGTCTATTTAGTTGCTTTTGTCATGGTGCATTTATAGATATTCAGAACCATTGAAGCCGCTTTTGAGGGAGCAAAGGTTGTTGTGGCGGGGCGCTGCGAGGAGAGAGGTGAGGCGGTGGTTGCCAAAACAAGCTACCACAGGTTTCACTAAAGCTATTCACATTCAACTTGATGTTGAAGTTTTTTAGAAAGAGAGTTCACCCTAAAGCCTTGAAATAAATTTCAAGGCTAAAAGCTAAAGCAGGCTAAAGCCAGCTAAACTAAACGTAACGAAAGTGCCCTAAAGTCTGGTGAGTCACCTTCAGGTTCCTAACGCTTTTAGCCTTAGAATTTATTCTAAGGCGGATAGGGGCACAGATTTGTCGAGGTTTCGATGAGTATATTAGCAAATGTTAACTTGAACATCTAGTTCAACCCCTTTGGGGTTGGCGTTTTACCAAAACCCACAGGTTTCACTAAAGCCTTGAAATAAATTTCAAGGCTAAAAGCTAAAGCAGGCTAAAGCCAGCTAAACTAAACTAAACGTAACGAAAGTGCCCTAAAGTCTGGTGAGTCACCTTCAGGTTCCTAACGCTTTTAGCCTTAGAATTTATTCTAAGGCGGATAGGGGCACAGTAAATAAAATTCCCCTAAGTCCTTCCCGTAGGCTTTGGAGTTGTTGGGGGGGGGTTTATTTGCTTAGCCCATGCATGAAGAATCAACACTAATCCCAAGCCTATCAGCATCATAAACAGCGCAAACATCACTGTCTCATTCCAAGCATCCGGCCAATATGGGGTGGAGCTGATTAGGCGTTCTTTATTGTGTATTACTTCGTATTTACGGACTTGAAACGGCCAAATGACCCATAAAGTGCCGATGAGTACGCCAATAATCACCTGCAATGTGGCGCGATAGTAACGCGCCAAGAGCCAGCTAAGAAGTCGACTGAAAACGATTAATCCGGTGAGTGCGCCTAAACCAAAGGGAATTAAAACCTTAAAATCAAAGTGGCCTATCCCATTTAATATCGTGTCATATTTGCGTAATATCAATAAGATAAAGGCTCCTGAAATGCCTGGTAATAACATGGCTGAAATCGCTAACATGCCACTTAGAAAAATAAACCAGGCGGCATCGGGCGTTTTGACGGGCACTAAATTGACTACTAGCCAGCCGAGTATTGTGCCGACGCTGACAAAAAACACGGCGCTGGCATCAAATCGTTCGGCTTCGGGCAGCAAGGCAATAATTGAGCCGACAATCAGCCCAAAAAACAGGCCATAAATCGGCTCTGGGTGCGTGTGTAATAAAGTGGGTAAAGGAATCACTCGCGTAAAAAAGAGCAACGCGCAGAAAATGCCGATGATGAGGGGGATTACAAATCCAAAATGGGGGCGCTGTAGGGCGGACTTGAATTCTAGCTTGAAGATGTGCTGTAGCCATACCGTGTCAAAAGAGCGAATAGCCTCAATTAATTGGGTGTAAATTCCTAAAATGAAGGCCATTGTGCCACCACTGACACCGGGCACGACATCGGCTGCGCCCATGCAAAAGCCTTTTGCGGATAAAATGAGTTTTTGGATCATAAAGTTGGTATTCACTCAAGGTTCAAGTTTTTTGGTTTTTTAGTCTCGCGCTCCGAGCTTCGAGCTACCGAGCTATTCGGATAGGATCGAGGCTCTCAGGTTTTATTTTATACTGTATACCATTGTAAGTGATCTTGCTTTGCTCAGAAACCTCGTTTTTCGCTGTGCGAGATCATTGGGAAAGCGTTTTTGATCTCGCGAAGCGAGATCAGAGTAGCTCTTGACACAGTAAAACGGCAGTAAGTCCCCGGAACGATGGGGATTTATGGGTGTGTTACAGCACTCAAACTGATCTCGCATTGCGAAGAAACGATTTCGTGAGTGAGCGAAGCGAGATAAAAAAAACGCTTTACGAGTGATCTCGCAAGCGGAAGTTACTGCGGATCGAAGCTGTGCGAGATCACTTATGACGGTGTGCAGTATAAGTATAATTGAAATGCGAATTAAGGGTTGAATTGAATCATAAAAAATCAATGACTTATAAAAACGTCTTTCAGATAAGTTATTTTATAAGGTTTCTCAAGTTCCCTCCTCTCGTCGGGACTCGAAATGTTCATTCTTCATTTTTCATTTTTCAGTCTTAATTTGTATTTAAAGGGGTGAGACATGATAAGGCGGGCTAAGCGCATGCACTGCGTCAACAAATGCGCTAACATGTTCAGGATCAACTTCAGGATGAATGCCATGTCCTAAATTAAATACATGCCCATTGCCGTTGCCAAAGCTGGCTAAAATTGTTGCGACTTCTTCACGAATGCGCTCTGGCGATGCGTGTAAAACGCATGGATCCATATTACCTTGCAGCGCGACTTTGTCGCCTACGCGCTCTCGCGCTTTGCCAATAGGCCGTTTCCAATCCAAGCCCACGGCATCGCAGCCCGTGGCGGCGAGGTCTTCTAACCATTCATTGCCATCTTTGGTAAATAAAATCACCGGCACTCGTTGCCCTTCATGTTTACGAGTGAGGCCTTCAACAATTTGCTGCATATAATGCAAGGAAAAAGCGAGATAATCGCGAGTAGTGAGGATGCCGCCCCAAGTATCAAAAATCATCACGGCCTGTGCGCCGGCTGCTATTTGTGCATTGAGATAAGCGATGACGGCCTGTGCCAGCGTATCTAGCAAGGTGTGCATGGCTTGTGGCTGTTCAAACATAAGGCCTTTGACACGACGAAAATTTTTGGTGGTACCGCCCTCAACCATATAAGTTGCCAACGTCCACGGACTGCCCGAAAACCCAATCAGTGGCACTTTTCCATCTAATTCACGCCGAATTAAACTCACGGCATCCATGACATAACGCAAGGCATCATTAGGATCAGGCACACTTAAGTTATCTATCTGCGCTTTGGTACGCACCGGCCGTTCAAAACACGGCCCTTCCCCTTCACTGAAGTATAAACCTAATCCCATCGCCTCAGGAATGGTGAGGATATCTGAAAACAGGATGGCAGCATCTAGTTTAAATCGTGCGAGGGGCTGCAAAGTGACTTCACACGCTAACTCTGGCGTTTGGCACAAGGTTAGAAAATCCTTAGCGCGTGCTCTGGTTTCACGGTATTCGGGCAGATAGCGCCCGGCTTGGCGCATCATCCACACTGGTGTCATATCAACGGGTTCTCGTTGCAAGGCACGTAGAAAACGGTCGTTTGTTAAAGGGGTCATTGGTAATTGTGAATTGTGTTTCAGGCAAAAGTTTCGCGGAGCGAAACTTTAGCCGTGAATTGTGAATTGTGAACCGTAGGGAAGCCTTGCTAATTGTGAATGAATAATGAAGATTGCTTATTTAATAGACTTGTCCCCAAATAAACGTAACCCATTGAAAAGACGAGATACTTTGAACTAAAAATCAAGGACTTAGTTTAGGGGGCAATGCCATTAAGTTAAGGAAAAGGCCCGTTTGTAGTAGGCAATCAATAAAAATAGGTGATAAATCACCTACTACGAACGATAGGTGATAAATCACCTACTACGAACGCAATCACTAAAAATAGGTGATAAATCACCTACTACGAACAAGACATTAAATTGATGCTTTGAGTTTAGGGGGGGGTGATTATGGTGTTTGGGCACTGTCTATTTTTTGGCGGATTTTTCCTCGCTAACCGATTTTTCCTCACTGGTTGATTGTTTTTCAGCCTGATTGCCCGGCAATGGCATTTCATCAATGGGATCATGGTCAATGGGTTGAGAAAAGGCCGAATTCATCAAAGCTTCGTTCTCTTTGGCTTTCTTTTTGGCACGTTTGTATAGTAGCCCACCTACCAAAGCAATGGCGAGCGATCCACCAATCAACACGGCAGTCATCATTGGTGATGACACCGCTTTAGAATTTTGCGTGTTATCATCATCCTTTTGGTCTGGAACAAGCGCTACCGTCTGAGTATTGTTTTGTCCCGCCGCTGTGGGAGGAACGGTCGGATCGGGAGTAAGCGGTTTTGCTTCAGCGGTTGTTTCAGTGGTTGACGGTTTTGTAGGCACGACCGGTTGTGGCCTAATCGGTGGGCAAATAATTTGTTTTTGGCGACGATTTTTCCATTCCTCGGCTTGCCGATTCAATTCCTTGATAGCTTGATCTCGAGTGAGTACCTGCATTTTCGCCAGCGTAGGGACGACTAGCTTTGAACCTATTCTTAAGGAGTTCAGATTGCATGAGATACTAAATGCGCGGGGATTGGCTCGGTGCAAAGCTAAGATGACTTGATGCCTATCGACAGAAGAGGAGGGACTGACTTTACCCGCAATAGTCCAAAGCATCTCGCCCGGTTTAATGGGGCCGTAAGTATGGACATCTTGTGCATACACATTAGCTGTCATGCTTGCATAAATCAATGCAGATGCTAATAATAAATTGACTTTTTTCATTAATGCTCCTATTTTGTATTTAATTTGGCTGTATGGTTTTATAGCGAGGATACTGTCAAATTATAGGTACCGTTCATAAAATAACACAAGTTTTAAAAAAAACCAAGTCCTCGTCAAAGTCTGATGTAACTTATATCAATTGTAAACTTACGCACTCAGGTAACTAACAATTTATTTTTTTTAAAAAACCGTTTAAAAATAACGGTCCGGGCTTTTTATAGGTAACTGACTGAATACGAAATTAATTGATTTAGTCAATGCGTAAGTTCTAAATTGATTAAAATCATACGGAATAGGCCTGAAGTGGTGAAAATTGTGAATTGTGAATTGTGACGTAAACGAATTTTTAATGAAAAGCTAATCAATAACTTATTGTTTTTCATAAGAGGAACAAAAACGGGATCAACTTTTGACTTAAAAAAGAACCTGATTTTCACCACCCCAGAATAGGCCTATCAAATTATATTCAGTAGATCGAGAACTTTTTAACGACAAGAAAAAAGCTTGTAAAAATTCTTCATACGATAATAAATAGGATTTCTCTTGAGGACAGGCGTTATTATAAATAGCTGTTTATTAAAAACTTTTTAACATTATGTCGATTCATCAGGTTTATTTAACCGTCAATTTTTAATGGATTTTCGATCGACTGATATTGATTAAACAATAACAGGGACGCAGCGAAGGTTTAAAAATCATTAACTTCCGCAAGCAACTTAAATAGCGAAACGAAGTAACTTCCGCAAGCGACTTATACTTTGCACGGTTTCTTATTGGACTAAAGTATAACCACAAGGATTGCATATAAACAAGGATGAAAAATTCTGACTGTAATAGTTTTTCAGAAAATCGGAGTCTTAACGAGAAATCTTGGACTTCAATCAAAATATCTGAAAAGCTATATCCCTTTAATATACAATCCTTGCAGTTCTTTGAGGAGCAGTGAAGAATGGTAGTCTCTGCCACTCAAGACCTGTCTTTAAAATCAATCACTTATCTGTATATCGTGTTTTCTTATCATCCTCACCCTGGCCCTCAATAGAAAGGGTTTTGTTGGGAAGGGGATAGAAAAAACCAGGAATGGTTGCTAGGCGCGGGGCGCGAGTCGATGCTTGGGCCTCCCCAAAAAAATATCCACAACACACCCCTATAGATTTTCAGAAAATTAATTTCTTTGGCAGCCAACAGCATTTTAGGCTAAAGTTTTTTGCAAAAAAACTTCGTTGTCTGAGAGCTACTGTCCCCTAAAGGGGACTGAATAATTATCTGAATATCTATAGAAGAAATTGGGTTAAAAAGGCAATGCGAATTAAGGGTTGATTTGAATCCTAAAAAATCAATGACTTATAAATAGTTATTGAAAGTGATTTTATAAGGTTTCTCAAGTTCAAGTTCCCTCCGATCAAAGGGATCGTCGGGACTCGAATGTTCATTTTTCATTCTTAATTCGCTTATGCAATGGCGCTTGTCAATCCACACACAAATTATCTTCAGCCGGGTTAGCATAAGCGATCCGCTGTGAGGGATAAGAAATCATCCCATTAAGTCTGAGAGTGACTCGAATGGTTGAGGTTGGATGGGAGCCACAGCCAAAATTTCTGTAGGTGTACAAAAGAATCTCAAAGCCATCTTTGGTGGCAACGACATGGGTATCTTCGATGACGTCGGTGTAATAGCGGTAAGCGGGGTTGATTTTTTGACCCGTGTGTGCCGAAAACGGTGTTGCCATTAGCACATAACTCAAGGCTTCTTGGGGTGACTCAATTGGGGCAAACATCTTTTGAAGTTCGTCAATATTCTTAATCAGTTGAAATTGTCCGTCTTGTAGTATGACATAACGAGTGTAACGCCTTTTCCTACCCTGCCCCCGCGAAAAGTAACCTTCTTTTTCGATTTGCTTGATAATTTCTTCAGAAAGTTTAGAGGCAAAATCAGGTGAGTTAGGATATCGTCGGGAGTCGGGCAGAATGAGACATAATACCATTGGATAAGCCGGTGTCACAGCGCCCCATAACGCATCGGGCTGTATTAACTTATCACAGCCCATTTGGGCACGTAAATTCTCACAGCCTTCTAGTTCCGGCGTTTTCCCGGTTTTACAGCCTGACGCTTCAAGGAAAGGCGTTAATTCAACCTGAATGTTGGGGCGCGGGTGGTTGATGAGTTTTGGTAATCGGGGGGGCGGCGTTTTTGGTTCGCTGGGTGTAGACAACGCGGCCGTCTCGGTTGGGGTATTGGTTGTTACCGTCTCTGGTGGTGGGGGCGTTGCCACCGTTTTTGGTGGAGGATTCGTTTCAAGTCGCGCTGAGTCATTAGCGGCACAGCCGGTTAGTAAAGAGAGTATAAGGCCGATTATAAGGTGTTTCATGGATGGACTCCTAATGTTATATAATTGTGAATTGTGAATTGTGAATTGTGACGAGAACGAAGTAAACGAACCTTCGGTCAGCTTTGCTAATTGTGAATGAATAAGCTCATGCTTCAATACTTAACTCAAGCAACAATTCATTTTCGCTCTTTTGAAGTACGTTCCGTATATCAATGATATCGTTTCAAAAAGCGGTCGTTTGGACGGAAGTACCTAAAAACGTGTTGCCGGCCCCCTACAAGTTTTGGTGGGCAACAACGTTGCCGGCCCTACAAATTACCCATTACTATTACCCATTTAACGGAGTATTTTTATGGATTTAATGACGTTAGTTTTATTTGTTCTAGGATTTTTTTTATTAACGGTAGGCGCTTATTTATTGGTACGGGGCGCATCCGATTTGGCTGAGACACTCGGTATTTCACGGCTGGTGGTTGGCCTCACCGTCGTGGCATTTGGCACCAGTGCGCCAGAGTTGGCCGTTAATTTGCAATCAGCATGGACAGGGCAGCCCGATATAGCAGTGGGTAATGTGGTAGGCAGCAATATTCTCAATATCTTACTGGTTTTGGGTGTTGCGGCTGTCATCGCGCCATTGGGCGTTCATAAACGATTGATTCAGTTAGAAGTTCCGCTGATGATAGGTGTATCCATTCTGCTGCTGTTGTTGTCTCTTGACGGCACACTCAGTCGTTGGGAGGGCTTGTTATTGGCTAGTGGCCTCGTGTTCTATACGATATTTGCGCTGATAAAAGAACGTAAAACGGGTGAACCGCCCCTTGATGCGGAAAAGACACTGGAAGAAAGTGACAAAGGTTCCTATAGTGGTTCAGAAAAATCCGGCGAACAAATCTCCGAGTCTGTACGCCTTGCTCCGAGGTTTTTAGTCCCCAAATATTTATCTGAAAAACGATATAACCTTCTCATACAGTTGATATTTATCATTGTGGGATTGGGATTATTAGTGCTGGGTTCACAATGGTTAGTCAATGGGGCGGTCTCCATGGCGGAATACTTTGGAATCAGTAAGTTAATCATTAGTTTGACCATTATTTCGATAGGGACTTCTTTGCCAGAACTAGCGACAGTCGTGATTGGCAGCCTTCGTGGTGAACAGGAGCTTGTGGTTGGCAATGTGGTGGGTAGCAACCTATTTAATATTTTATTGGTGCTTGGCTTTACCAGTCTGGTTTCGCCTATTGGCGTGCCTCCTGAGGCGATAGTGTTTCATATGCCGGTAATGATTGCCGTTGCCGTGGCTTGTTTGCCGATTTTCTTTACAGACTACTTAATTGAACGTTGGGAAGGCGGATTATTTTTGGCTTATTATGTTGCTTATACGCTGTATTTAGTTTTGAATGCGAGCCAACATGAAGCGTTATCCACTTTTAGTGCGGTGATGCTTTGGTTTGTGATGCCGATAACGGTGGTGACGTTGGTGGTTTTTGTGTGGCAGTCTTTGAAAAAAGCACCACCGACAAGCAATGGTTAATGCGAATATGTAGCGATTAAATGAAAAATGGAGATTTGTAAAATCACTTTCAATAGAGATTTTTTATAAGTCGCCCCGTTGGGGCTTTGCCAGGGGCGGTGCCCCTGGCTGTATTAAGATCGCCCCGTTGGGGCTGACTTTAAAACTTTAAAACTTCTATTCCCGTAAGTACAACAAATCAAGTATTTTGATTGGAAAATTATAATAAACTTTAGGGCTATTTAACTTAAATGCTTTATTTTAATAATTCAACAATATTGTTATTTCATATAAATCATTAATTTCTATTAAATCGTTATAATGTCTAATAAACCGAGCCTCTGGCTTTGGCTGCAAATAGCGAATTTAAATAGCGTTTTAAATCAAATAGTTTTTGGTACCGGACAATTTCTTTAAGTCATTGATTGTGGTAAATTTCTTTAAGTCATTGATTGTCAGATTTCTCCTTATGTCGAAATGACAGTAGAAAAAATTAGTTATAACAAAATTAATCAAATGCCCATTCACCATTCTGAATGAACCATTCGCCATAAACCAGTCGGTTACTTTGTTTCGCTATTGGCGAAGATGTTATAAGCTCTATATTATTGTTTAGGTTCACCAAAATAAATATTTAAAAGTCAAGTATGAATCCCTTTCTCCAAAAACTGGTCGATGATCTAAAAGCGTTTTCTTCGGAATTACTCTTGCCCGGCTTGCATGCGACACAGCAGGTGTCTACTGACATGGGGACGGTAGCAAGCACTACGGCTTTGTTAAAATCCATTGATTTTTTAACAGCACTAATACCTCAATTGGTGGCGGAGTTGCAGACAACGGATGCTACCCGTAAAGTCATGGTGCATTACACGCCTTCGCCGAAACGAGCCACCTTCTCTCGTCGTGCCAGTGATTATCAAAAAAGCGTAATAAAACGTCTCTTACCGGCTCACTGGCTTAGTATTTTACCGGTCGCTGAAATTGATACTCGTCCGCTGCGCTGGTTAGTCTATTTGCTTGATTTGCAGCAGACGGCCTTAGAAAAAGTACATAAACGCACTATTAAATATATTGATGATTCTTTGCTCACACAGCAAGGACAGTCAAGTTATGCACGGAATGATCGGGCCACTTTGTTGAATATGCGTTCACGTTTAGATGAGGCAGAGGCTAAACTAGAACATGCCCGTGCTACCTTGCTGCGTACTGTGCAAATGAAATTGGTGCCTTCTTTAAATTTGCCCTATCCTTACCCACGCTCTTCGGCTTGGATTCGCTTGAGACGTTTCGCTCAACAATTGATACAGCCGAAGGAGTATCTGCCGAGTTTTCTACACAATCTCTTGCATGGAACAGTGGAAATTGCTGATACGCCGTATTTATATCAACGCTGGTGCGGAATTAGATTGTTCGAGGCGTTTGAATCATTAGGCTGGGTATGCCCTAGCGATCCCACCGGTGCTTTGTTTCTGGGAGGTGAAATTCGGCTGTATAAAGCTCAGGTAGAACTGAGTATTTGGATAGAGCCGCGATTATCACGACGTAGAGTGCATCCGAGTGGATTTATTTGTAAAGAAGTCACTGAAACGCATCCCGATTATTTGATAGTTACCCCCGGCCCTAGTGGTATAGACGCTTTTATCTTAGATCCTACCACGACGGCTGATATTGAGATTCGTCAAGGCAAAGCAAAGTATCTTGATACCATTGAAGCGATTGCGATGGCAAGCGTGGCTGGCATTCCGGTGGTGCGTAATCCGCTGAGAGCGTGGTCGGCTGCGCCTTTGCACACGCCTCATTGTGAATTGGAAGATTCTGAAGGACGCACTGGGACAATTCCCATGCACCCTTTGAATTGGGCACCGGGGCCACTTTTGGAATGGGTTCGGGATATTCATAATTATGCGCTGGCTTGGGGAACCGGTAAAATGTTAGGAGAGTAAATATGCGAATTAAGAATGAAAAATGAATTCCAGGCAAAAGTTTTTCTCCGAAAAACTTTTGCCTGGAAATGAAGAATGAACAAAGATGTCCTTATAAAATCACTTATCTGAAAGACGTTTTTATAAGTCATTGATTTTTTATGATTCAATTCAACCCTTAATTCGCATTAAATCTATCCGTTATCCGTTATCCGTTATCCGTTATCACTGCCAAACTAAAAACGTCGGCAAAAGTTTGGAGAGAGCAAAAACTTTTGCTTGGACTCCTGCCAAACTCAAGTTTGGACTCCTGCCAATTGGACTCCTGCCAATTACCAATTATCCAGAAACGCGGCGAATTTGTGCCCCTAGTTGGGTCAGTTTTTCTTCAATTCGCTCGTAACCTCGGTCAATGTGGTAAATGCGATCTACTAAGGTTTCGCCTTCGGCAACTAAGCCAGCTAACACTAAACCAGCTGAGGCCCGTAAATCGGTTGCCATTACCGGGGCCGCTTGCAAACGTTCAACACCAGTGATGATGGCCGTGTTGCCTTCTAAACGAATTTTGGCCCCCATACGCTGCAATTCCAAGGCATGCATAAAGCGGTTTTCAAACACGGTTTCGGTCAACATGCCGATGCCTTGAGCAATGGCATTCATGGCGGTTAATTGGGCCTGCATGTCGGTGGGAAAGGCCGGATAGGGCGATGTGTGTATATCTACGGCACGAGGCCTACGGCCTTGCATGTTCAGTTCTATCCAGTCGTCTCCTTTGGTAATGGTTGCGCCGGCTTCCAGCAATTTTAGCAGCACGGCATCCAGTAAACTCGCTTCGGTGTTTTTGACTTTAATATGCCCACCTGTCATGGTTGCCGCGACTAGGTAGGTGCCCGTTTCAATGCGATCCGGTAGTACGCGGTGGTGGGTGCCAGATAATTTTTCTACCCCTTCAATGCGTATCGTGCTGGTGCCAGCGCCTTCGATATGTGCGCCCATGTTGTTTAAGCAATTCGCCAGATCGACTACTTCCGGCTCACGCGCCGCATTTTCAATGATTGTGACACCGTCGGCTAAGGCGGCCGCCATCATCAGATTTTCGGTGCCCGTCACCGTGACGAGGTCCATACATAAGGTGGCACCGTGCAAGCGTTTAGCCTGTGCTGTAATGTAACCACCTTCTACATTAATATCGGCCCCCATTGCCGCTAAACCTTGAATGTGCAAATTGACCGGACGTGCCCCAATCGCACAGCCGCCCGGTAGCGAGACATGCGCCTGCCCAAAACGGGCCACCAACGGCCCTAACACTAAAATTGAAGCACGCATGGTTTTAACCATTTCGTAATGGGCGGCAAAGGTGTGGACGTTGTTGCTGTTTACCTCAATGTTGAGCTTTTCGTCCACCACAAAATTAACTCCCATGTCTCCTAGCAGGTTCATCATGGTGGTAATGTCTCGTAAATGGGGAACATTACTTATGTAAGAGGGTGTCTCAGCCAGTAAAGTCGCGGCCAGTATCGGTAAAGCGGCATTTTTGGCCCCTGAGATGCTAATTTCGCCATTGAGCGGATTACCGCCAGTAATCAATAACTTATCCATTTTTCAGCTATCAATCCGGTTTGCGAACCTTTTCCCATTCTTGTGGGGTGTAGGTTTTGAGAGAGAGGGCGTGAATTTCGTTTAATTGGATGTTGTTGCCTAAGCTGACATAGACCATTTGATGTTGTTTAACCATCGTTTTGCCAGCAAAGTCTTCACAAATAACGGTGGCTTCAAAGTGGGCTCCGTCATTGCTGTAGACTTGGGCTTGTGCGCCGGGTAAACCGGTTTCTATCAATTTTTTGACTTCTTCGGGCTGCATGTTTTTTCCCAAAATGATGGCCTAAAAAATTACGCAAGGTTTGCCAGATAATAGTACAACGATTTTTCTTCAGAGCTATAAACATTTATTGGTTTAAAAGCCAAACTAAAATATTAGCGATATTCCAAGCATCATCAACGCCTCGGTGATGAGTGCCTTCTAACGGAAAATCTAATTTCTTCAACGCACTAGCCATGCCGACCGGTTTTTTTAAATGGAGCGTGTTTGCAAAAAGCTGTTTGACATTAATGTGTTCTTCACTAAACGGATAGTCTATGCCTTTCTCTCGGCACTCTCTCTTGAATTGCTTTCTGTCATAAGCACCATAACTTGCCCAAGTGCATTGTTTTGATAAATATTGCGTTTGCAATCTCTCACACGCTTCTTTTAAAGAAATGCCTTGTTCGACATATGCGGGTGTCAGTGTTGTTAATCCGGTGCAAAATTCACTGATTTCTGAGACCGGTTTGACGATGAGACTGTCGGTAGTAACCCTTTGATAGGTGGTAGTGTCTAAAACACAAATACCGATTTCGATGATTTCATTTTTTTGTCCTTCAGGGATTTTGCTTTCCCAGCAGGTTGCTTCTATATCTATAACTAAAATATTATCTGATTGGTTAGACATGCTTAAAAGCTCTTTAGGAACTTGGAAAAAAAATCGCCCTCCGCAGTGTTCAGTGATCAGTGATCAGGAGTCCAAACTTGAGTTTGGCAGGACTCCGTTTGGCAGGAGTCCAAACTTGAGTTTGGCAAGACTCCGTTTGGCAGGAGTCCAAACTTGAGTTTGGCAAGACTCCGTTTGGAGTCCAAATTTTAGTTTGGCAGAAGTCCAAACTTGAGTTTGGCAGGACTCCGTTTGGCAGGAGTCCAAACTAAGGATCGGCTAAAAAATAACTTACCAAAACTAAAAGCTAAAGTACCCTAAAGGGCACTGTACCTATTTTGGGGAAATGAATTTTTCTTCGATCCTAAAGTTTGGACGACTCCTGCCAAACTCCTGCCAAACTAAAGTTTGGACGACTGCTAACTAAAGTTTGGACTCCTGCCAAACTAAAGTTTGGACGACTTTACACTTTTCACTGATCACTGAACTGATTACTGCCAAACTAAAGTTTGGACGACTTTACACTTTTCACTGATCACGGATTACTGCCAAACTATAGTGTTCAATACCGAATTTTGTACCCTATATGCAATAACCACAAACACGATGCACTGACGGTTACCAAAAAGACGCTGACAATCACTAAGCTGATACTCATGTCAATTTCCGATACGCCCAAAAAGCCATAACGAAATCCGTCAATCATATAGAAAAATGGGTTGTAGTAAGAGGTTTTTTGCCAAAAATCGGGTAATGTGTCTATTCGGTAAAATACGCCACTTAAAAATGTTAATGGCAAAATAATAAAATTTTGGAAGGCCGAAATATGATCCCATTTGTCGGCCCATAGTGAGGCAATTAGCCCTAATGTTCCCAAAAGAGCGCTTCCTAACACGGAAAAAACTAATAATGCCGAAAAACTATAAATGGGCAACACCACAAACCATAGCGTCGCTATCCACACGCCCAATCCGACTAATAAACCTCGCAGCACCGCGGCGGCAATAAAAGCAAGGTAAAATTCCCAACTTGAGAGAGGCGGTAGTAGCATAAAGGTGATACTACCCGTCATTTTCGACTGAAATAAACTTGATGAGCTATTGGCAAAGGCATTTTGAATGATGGACATCATCATCAAGCCGGGGATGAGAAAGGTGGTATAGCTAATACCTTCGTAGATTTCGATATGTTCTTCTAATACCGAAGCAAATACCAGTAAATACAGTAAAACTGTGACGACGGGCGCGAGGATTGTCTGGGTGCCCACTTTCATAAAGCGCCAGACTTCTTTGCCAAATAGGGTGTATAAGCCGTACCAGTTCATGTTGAAATCCCTCATCGCGCCCCCTTTTCAAAGGGAAGACTCAAGCCCCAAGCCAGGGGCGTTGCCCGCCCGGCCAGAAGCCAGGGGCGTTGCCTCGCCCCGTTGGGGCTCCTGGGGCGTTGCCCCAGGCTATATTAATATCGCCCCGTTGGGGCTAACCAGGGAACCTGGGGCGTTGCCCCAGGCTATATTAATCTCGCCCCGTTGGGGCTCCTGGGGCGTTGCCCCTGGCTATATTAATATCGCCCCGTTGGGGCTAACCAGGGGTAACGTTATCCCCCTCGCCTATAAAGGGAAAGGGTAGGGGTGGGGGTGTCAAATGTCAAATGTCAAATGTCAAATGTCAAATGTCAAATCTAACTAACTCATTTTATAACTAATTCAATCACTTAGTCGTCTTTTCATTTCACCGTTTTAAAGTACGTTCCGTATCTGGTGAAAAATCACTTGCTCGTTAAACTCATAAAGACTTCTTCTAAGCCCGGCTCTTCGGTGCGTAAATCAATAAACTGAATGTTGGCAGCGCGTAAGCTTTCTAGTATGGCACCCATTTTGTCGTCGTCTCGATGTAAGCGTAGGATTAATTCTCCGTCAGCAAAAGATTGCACTTTTTCTTGCAAAGCCGTCGGTAAAACGGCCTCTGGTTTGGTAAGCGTTAAGCGTAATAAGCGGTAAGGGTAACGCGCTAGTAAGGCCTGTTTACTGTCGAGGGCCACTAATTGACCTTGATTTAAAATGGCAATTTGTTCACAAAGGTTCTCGGCTTCTTGGAGATAATGCGTCGTTAAGACGATGGTGTGACCGTTTTGGTGCAGGTGGTTGGTAAATGCCCATAAGGCTTTGCGTAATTCAACATCCACGCCCGCCGTCGGTTCATCCAGCACAATGACTGGCGGTTTATGTACTAAGGCTTGGGCAATGAGTACCCGTCGTTTCATGCCGCCGGAGAGTTTTTGTAAAGTGGTATTGGCTTTATCGCTGAGGTTTAGGGTGTGCAAGAGTTCGTCAAGCCACGGTTGGTTTTCGCGTCCATGTCCAAAATAGCCTGATTGTAGTCGGAGTATTTCGCGGACGGTGAAAAATGGATCAATGACGAGTTCTTGGGGAACAACGCCTAAAGCGTGTCGTGCTTGTCGCCACTGACGGCGCACGTCGTTGCCCATAATACGCACCGTGCCTTGGGTGGCGCGGACTAATCCGGCCATGATGTTGATTAAGGTGGATTTTCCTGCACCATTGGGACCAAGTAAGCCAAAAAAACTGCCCTTGGGAATGTCAAAATCCACTGAACAAAGGGCATGTAGATTGCCATAGTATTTATGCAGTTGCGAGATACTAACGGCGGCATCCATAAGGTTTTATTCAAGGTTTGTATCGATTCCGTCCAAAGCTTTCGCTTTGGAATTACGATTCCGTACGATTCCGTCCAAAGCTTTCGCTTTGGAATTACGATGTTTAGGCACTACTTAGCATGCCTTGCACTCCGCTGACGGCCGCAAGACTGTGCATTTGGGCGGGAATATTGCGAAAAGCTATCGGCGCGTCTTTGGTTAGCTTGAGCAATTCAATTAATAACGCTAATCCCGCGCTGTCGGTACGAGTTACGTCACATAAGTCCAACACTTTGGGCGGTGTCTTAATCCCCCCTGAGCCCCCTTTTTCAAAGGGGGGGACTTTTTGGGTGAATTCCGTTAGTAACGCGCCGACGGTGGCAAAAGTCAATTCGCCAGATAACCGCCAAGTGTTGGCATTTTCTACGATGATTTGGCTCACTGTCCAGCCTATTCCTTCTTCTCTTCGAGTTTCTCAATCAAGTAGTTCATGCCACCGATTCTGAGATACTCCTTAAACTCGTTGCGATAAGTGGTCACCAAACTGGAGCCGGCAACTTTCACGTTGTACACTTTCCATCCACGAGACAGACTACATTTCCGTCTATTTTTTTTGTTGGGGCGATACATGGCATAATCCACTTTAATAGGGCTGCCCCCTCTCTGACGGACTTTGGTCTTCACTGTGGCTTTTTTGGAACCCCTTTTGCGGGAAGAGTAATCGATGCCACGGAGTCGTCCGGCGGCTTCTACCAAGGCGGCGGAATAAGTGCGTACTAACAACTCACGAAACGCGTTGACAAAGCGATCCTTTTGAGCCTTGGAAGCCCTTTTCCAAGCTTTTTTGCCCTTTTTCCCCAGCACCAGCCGAGACATCTTGCAAAAATCAAAATTCGGCAACACAATCTCTTCGACTAAGGCGTAAACATTGTCTGGGTTGTCCTCCAAAGCCTCCAGCATTTTGTTGGTGGTTTGCTTGATAACGGCTTCGGCCTTCGGGGCCGACGCGGCCCAGACGCTGTGGGCCGCTACCATCAGCATACTCATTAACGCCACGCTGGCAAAGAATTGTCTAGTCAGAATTTGTCTCATAAGGATTTTTCCTCTTGGGTTATGTGAAGTCTGTTCCTAAAAACCGACTCAAAGTTGATCATTAGGTAATTCGCTCTCTGTTGACAACGAGGTAAAGTTGCAACTAGAGTCCTGGTTGAGCAGTCCCAACCGCTGGCACGAATCCGGTAGCCGTTTCGCGCTTTTGTAAGTATTGTAATTCAAGTCGGCAGTCCAATTAGGTCAACTTCAGCCTCAAACAAGGTTTGAAACCGAGTTACCAACCGTCTGAATCAATACTCAGTACGAGAAAACTTTTCTCGTTTTACGTCAACCTGACTCCATTTATAAAAATAATACCACAAAACATAAAAGTCAAGTCAGATCGCGACATTTTTTGTCGTGTTGATATAAAATCTACTTATATGACTAGATATACATAGATTTAGATAGAAATTAAGTATCAGTTAATTGCTCTTGCTTTGTTATAAATCCTATTTTTCAAAAAAATCGGATTTATTTAACATCCGTCATCTCACTCTTTTGTACTTGGGCCTTTGGCGGCCGTATTAAACAAGAATTGTCCAATCAGTTGTTCCAAAATCACGGCTGATTGAGTTAGGCCATCATCCAGTTCATCACCTGCGGTTAAATATTCTTCTTCGCTGCCGGCATCTAAGCCAATATATTGTTCACCTAACAAGCCGGCGGTGAAAATACTGGTCGACGTGTCTGTTGGTATTTTACGATATTGACTTTCGATGTGCATAGTGACAATGGCTTGGTTGTCTTCGTCATCATAACGAATATCTGCCACTCGGCCGACACGCACGCCGCCCATTTTGACTGCCGATTTTACTTTTAATCCGCCGATATTATCAAATGTGGCTGTGATGGCATAGCCTTCATCGGCGAATAAATTGCCTAAATGGCTGACTTTCATTGACAACATAAATAGGGCGGCAATGCATAAGGCAACAAAAATGCCCACCCAAATTTCTATGGTTCTGCTTGATTGCATTATGAGTCCGATTCATTTAGGTTAACAAAAGTTAACAATAGCACTCCTAAGAGTGGGTGAATCTACCACTCCGTACCGAAAATTATCGACAGGCTGCTTTATACCGATTCATTTAGGTTAACAAAAGTTAACAATAGCACTCCTAAGAGTGGGTGAATCTACCTGCATGCTACCGAAAATGGGAGAGAGCCGCTTTATACAATCTGAATTCGCTTGGGGAAACGCAAATTGATAGATTGTAAGTCGACGGTTTTGCCCGTACTCCAGGATGAGTACTGAACCAGATACCTGCCGCTTTCTAATAAAGAACAGTGTAAAAAAAACTCTTATCAAAGTCAATCATTTTGGAAAGCACCTGCCGAAGAATTGGTACTCATCGTTACGGTTTGTTAATAAATTGGGTCATAAGCATGAACTTCGTAGAAAGGCCCCCTCACGATTCCCCGTTTCCCTTCAAAAAGGGGGCATGCCCAAAAGGTGAGGGTGAAAAAAACAACGCCATGATGTTTATTATAGACGTTTTTATTTCTACTTGGTTAGATTTTTAGGTGCGCGGCACTTAGTCCACCGCGGCCAAATTCGGTACAAACTTGAGTTTGTACGATCTTCGCTCGCTTGGATTGATAGACATTCACATCAAAACAACCACTCGTCAAAAAAATTCAGTTGTGAAACCGATACTGGGTTTTTTTTAACGGATTTCAAGGATGCTCAGTTTATATAAGTACGCATAAACGGTTTGTAGTAGTCGCTTTAGCGACTATTACCACTCTAAATGTTAAAAGACTTTTGTTTACCCACTTAAGCTTTGAGCTAATGCAAAAGCCATTGGATCAGCGGGCCAGTGTAATTGATAATTATCAATTACCAATTACCAATTATCAATTATCAATTAGCAATTAGCAATTATCAATTAGCAATTAGCAATTAGCAATTAGCAATTAGCAATTATCAATTAGCAATTAGCAATTAGCAATTAGCAATTAGCAATTAGCAATTAGCATTCAGAATGATAAAAAAGGATAACATAGCAACTACACGGATTCGTTATAAAAAAGCATAACAAAGCAACTACACGGATTCGTTATAAAAACGGATAAAAAAGCAACTACAAGGATTCGTTATAAAAAAGGATAACAAAGCAACTACACGGATTCGTTATAAAAAAGCATAACAAAGCAACTACACGGATTCGTTATAAAAAAGGATAAAAAAGCAACTACAAGGATTCGTTATAAAAAAGGATAGCAAAGCAACTACACGGATTCGTTATAAAAAAGGATAGCAAAGCAACTACAGGGATTCGTTATAAAAAAGGATAAAAAAGCAACTACAAGGATTGTTTATTTTAGGGTTGCGGTGCTTGGTTCTATTTTTCATCCCTCGTTTTGAAAATAATTATCTGAAAACCTATAGTACAACAACGGATTAGCGGAATAAACGATTTGGGGGCCATTTCCTAAAAACGTTTGACAGAAAAAGCGATAATTATCAACTCCTGACTAAAAAAAACCAGAAACAATCCGTTTAATCCTGAAGACGTTGTACTCGATAACAACCAAGTACGGGGCAAAATCGCTAGGTGCCGAGAAACACGAAGATTGGGCTGGTTGGTTTCGTAAAATTTGTCCTTCGGTTTTAATTGGATTGTTTTATTATGGATTTTTGGTATTTCCGATTGTGTGATTAAAATGTTTCTGATTGAAAAAAAACTTTTTTAGAGTTCCAAGCCTCTGTCCAAATCATCGTCTTTTTGCCGTTCATCGACCTCCGTAGATGAGTCGTACTTTGATAAGTCCTGTCGTCGTTCAGGAAACTTTTCTACCAAATGTTCTTTAAACCAAGAAAGTTGAGTCGCCGGATTATCATGATGAATGGTTAACTCACCTTTGTGTATCTCGGCCACAAGGGAATAACTCTGTAGAGAGTTGTCGAAGACATACGCCCTATCCACCAGCAAACCGGCTTTTCCGAGTTGGCTCATTGTTCGGTCATACCGTGGTGCTATTTTCTCTTGAGGTACGCCGTGGCCGCCACTTTTTTCGCGTTCTTTGACACGTTTTTCACTGATGCGAGGACTTTCAACACCAATGAAGTACAGATAGGTTTTATAGTCGGCCTCTTTTGCACGTTTTAAAAAATCTAAGTGAGAGGGATGTGACATGACACTTTCGTAAGTCATGGATTGGCCCTCACCTAGCAGTTGCTCCCGTTGCTGTTTTGCTATTTGTTGGGCATCTTTAGCGCGGGAAATTTCGTCACCGGTCAATGTTTTGGCTATCTCATCAGGATTGATATAAACACCCAAGTTGACGTGTTTTGTCAGTATCTCTTCTGTGAACGTTGATTTTCCCGCACCGTTGGGGCCTGCTACTAGCCTAAGTCTTGACGTACTCATCCTTAGTTAATCTCTTATCTGTTCTGTCCGCCCATCGGGATAAACCCACACCAATCGGCCTTCTCGCAGTTCAGTCACTGGAGAACCCCGTTTTTTGGCGTTTTCATACGCTTTGCGGCCCGCTTCTGCGGCAATCGCTTTGAGTTCTTCGGTGGTTAAGTCCTCAATGTTTTTGCCGGCCACATCAAGAGTTAATACAGTGTTCATAATTCAAGGCCCTCTTTTTAAAAAGATAGACAGCCGGTTAGACAGCAAGTGGTGGGTTTAACTCAAAAACCTTCGGTTCGCTTCGCTCTGCAAAAGTTTATCAGAAACTTTTGCCTCGCTCGCTCTACCCACCCTACGTCGCTAAGCGGCCTTATCTAATCGCAATTCAATTTCATCCGTTACTGGTTTAGGATTAGGTAATTCTGCCCGTTGTATCTCGTCTTCTTCCAATACTAATTGTGCTATTGTTGTTCCGTCAGGCGCGGAAAATTCGACTTCATAAGCACCATCATCATAAGTTTCAATAATGTAACCAATGGCCCCTTTGGAGAGGCCTTCTTCCTGATAGCGAGAACTGATAAGACGTATACGAGTGTAATTTGCTAACATGATTGACTACCTCGTGATGTCGCTTACCGGCCCCCAACACTCGCTACTACGTTGGTTCAGATTATATTTTATCTAACTCATCTATTGGAGGATTATCAGGCACTTTTGCCAAGACAGCGCGACAAGCTCCAATATCAGCTCGTTTCGCACGTTCTTTCAGTATATTGTTTGATTCCTTAACTTTTGCGTCGTGTTGTCCTTGTAAGCTAGGCAAGATACCACGTCGCTTGACTTTAAGCGTTTTTAAATCATATTCAACGCGCATAGTCTTCTGCCTCTGTACATGTTGCACGTTAGGCTGTGTGACTGTCTTATTTATTTCGGAACACAAATGTGCCAAGTGCCAAGGAACACGAATATTGGGTTCCGTTGGTTGACAGGAAGGCTAGTACAACGGATTAGCGGAATAAACGATTTTGGGGCCATTTCCTAAAAACGTTTGACAAAAAGGAAGAAGCGATAATTATCAACTCCTGACTTAAAAAAAACCATAAACAATCCGTTTAATCCTGAAGACGTTGTACTCACCTATTATGAAAAGAAAACCGCTATAATTATCTATTACCTCACAACGAAATTAACCAAAGAAACAATCCGTTTAATCCTGAAGACGTTGTACTGAATACTATAGAAGATACTTGCACTCAAGAAAAATAGTCTATTGTACTCACATAATTCAATAACAATGATAGTCTAACTGACAAATTTCACCAGCACGAAGATGTTTATGTTTTAAACCATTTGGATATTCCAAATAAGGTTCTTTTGTTTTTTTGCTGGTTATGGATTTTATTGTTCTTGTTGAAAAAATAAGTGCTCTATATTCAACATTAAAAACTTTAAAATTCAGATACATTTGTGCCATTTTCACTATAAAGTTCGCAAATATTTCTGTCGCCTGAACTTGTTTACTTGAACCGGTAATATTAGTCGTTTTAAGTTCGCATAAAAAAACGAATAGGGTTTGCTTATAGGGATAAAAAATGACATAATCACAAACTTTATTTACCAGTGCGACTTCATTCTTGAAAACGGGATAAATCTCAAAGCCTTTTTTATCAAATTGATAAGCCAGTGCTTTTCCCCGCTTTTTTATAAGGGTTACCGGATAATCATTATTGTAAGGCTCTTCTAAAACGAAAATACCCCCTTGAGTATCTTGTTTAAACGCCAGTTTGATAATATTATCCAGTGCTTGTAACAGAACATCCATCATTTAATCGAACAACGTAAAATAAATCTCCCGTGAAGATTCATTGACCATTTTGACAACTTCATCAATCGTTTCAATTTCAAAACCTGTTTCATTTACCTTAATGTTTTGTGAATGTTGACAGTTTTCGTGAAAAACATAAGCCCCTACTTGCTTAGGTTTGAGTAGTTGATTATCAGTGTAGCCATATTTTTTCATCAAGTCTGTCACTTGTTTATCGGGCTTAGTCAACATTATCAGATTATTCATTTCCATGATAATATAATCGCTGTGTGTGCTGGCAATGACTTTAAAACCTTCATTGACTAACCGCCCTAAAAAACGTGCTATCAAAATTTGATTCTTGGGGTGTAAGTTCAATTCTGGCTCATCAATAATGATGTAATCTCCATTTTTTGCTAAATGACGTAAATAAAAAACGAGAGGAGATAATGATTTAACCAGCGAGCCGCTGAGATGCATTGGCAAATTTTGACTGGGTGCCTGATTAGGAATGTATTTGACTTCGCCAGCGGGAGAAATCTGGATTTTGCCCTTTAAAATGTGTTGTTCCAGTTCATTGGCTAAGTCACCAAATTCACTTTTTTGACGACTTAGATAAACTAAGTCTTCAGCCATGGAGAGATTATCTCCAATTGGTTTTGGATAACGGTTTACTCGAGTGCTCAATAAGTCAAGCATATTATCGGCGTTTGATTTGAACATCTGGGTAAACAGTTTGTTTCTAATAAGAGATAATTCTCGGCTAAAAATATTAATGGCGCTTCTTTCAGCCGGGGCTATGAAGGTTCTGAAACGAAAAACGCTGTTAAAAATGGTTGCCAAAATTTGTTCTATCAGACATTCCGTCAAGCGTTCAGTCTCATGTTGAGATTTTTCAATCTCAAAGGTTAAGTTCAAATAGGGCGAATTTTGCCGTTTTGAAATGGAGAGTGAGGTTTGTTGACAAGCAGATTCGATATTAAACGAGTTTAACAGGATTTTGTCTACAATCTCTTGATCAGAAATCTCTATTTGAGCTTGGGTTGCCGAAAATAAAGCCTGATCATGCGCGGCAAAAAACTCTTCCAAGCCTTGCACATATTGTTTAAGTACGTGAGCAAAAATCTCTGTTTTATGTGGACTTAAATAGGTATGGAAAATATCCACTAGGTTGATGATGATTGGATTTTTTCGGACGGTGTTCGTTTCGAGTTGATGAGCCATTTTGTTGAATAAGTTTTCTAAATCCCTGAAATTTGGGAGTTTATATTCCCTATTCATGGTCAAAAAATGATAAATCCCATAAGCCAAATAAGACTTTCCGGTGTTATTATGTCCACATAGCAAAATCAAGTCGTAGCGAAAATCAATTTCCGCTTGTTCAAGAATGCCTAAATTTTTTATTTTAAAAATCATTTTTTTGCTCTTCGGACGCCTTTTTTTTGACTAACTACAGGGATTATATTTTAGAAGGGATTTTTTTGACTAACTACAAAGATCATATTTTATAACGGATTATATTCATACCGAAAAAGCTTTAGCGACTTAATGTTTGTAGTAGTCGCTTCAGCGACTTAATGTTTTTCGTAGTCGCTTCAGCGACTTAATGTTTGTAGTAGTCGCTTTAGCGACTTAATGTTTGTAGTAATCGCTTTAGCGACTTAATGTCTAGTTTGTAGTAGTCGCTTTAGCGACTTAATCTCTAGTTTGTAGTCGCTTTAGCAAATCGGATTTCTTGAAACACTTGGTGCTCGTACTTCCTTCGGTTTGTACTCCTTCGGTTCCGCCTTAACTCCAAGTCATTGATAATTGTTTCTGTTGTTGGGCACAGTCACGCAGATATAAATGGATTAAATTTTGATACGGAATACCATTTTTTGCGGATAGGGTTTTGAAATAGCTGAGTGTTTCTTCATCAACCGGGATAGTGATCTGTTGCTTGAGTTTATCGAAATAGGGGTTTTTAACGGAATTAGAAAAATCGTAGTCATCTCTCATAATTGATACCTTCTATATTGTTGTTGCTCGTGACGATTCGCTTTTCTTGCTGATATAATTCTAACAACGCTATCATTTTCACGATAACAATGAGATACCATTAAAGTTCTTGATTGAAAACTGAGTCCAAGCAAAATAAACCGTTCTTCAGTTTCCGAATGATCAGGATCATAAAGGATCATAAAGGATCATAAAGGATCATAAAGGATCATAAAGGATCATAAATTAACCTCGCATGTTCGTCAAAAAAGACCGTTTTCGCTTCTTCAAAAGACACTTTATGTTTGCTCTGATTTAAGCGATTTTTATTTTCATCCCAAACAAAGATTAGGTGACTCATATTTGTAGTATAAACTTGTGTATGGAACCGCAAAGTCTAAAATTGGTTTCACAAAAAAACCCGTCAAAAAAATTTTAAAGGGCTAATCTATACTTATACCCTTTATAGGGCAATAAATAAAAAACAATATGTCTATAGTTATGACTCTTTAAAACGATTGTGGCGATAACAGCAAGCTAAGCTATTATTTTAAAAGATATTAAACAAAACCCGCCGCGCATCTATTGACAGCTTGTTGTTGGAATCCAAAGCTGAAGCTTTGGACTCCAACCTGACAAAACAAAATTGACAGAGTACTATGTATTGCCAAAAGGACGTTGTATTTGAATCTAAAGTCTTGATGAGAGGTAGAATGGGCACAGTACCGTGAATACACGGCAGTACCCATTGGTTTTTAGAAGGTTATACAGCAAAAGCAGGTTATACAGCAAATGGTGGGTTTAGCAAAGCACACCGAAGGTTCGCTTCGCTCTACCCACACGCTCGCTGGCTACTTGAGTACAATTCATCAAGCGGCTAAGAATTGGTTCAATGCTTGTTCAATTTCCCCGATTTTGGCTTTGGAATGGTTTAACATCAAACCTAAACCATCTGGTGTCCCACTGATAAATGCCACGACGACGGGTTTCTGGTGTATTTCCAAGAAATAGAGTACCAAAATGCCGTTCGACAGTTGAAAAATTCCGTATTGCAATTCTCCCCGTTTGGAATTATCACCAAACTCTTTTAACGTATCCGCAATTTTGTGGACTCCACTCAGAGAATCTGCGATAGCATCATGATTCTCAACAATCTCTTCTCCGTGTTGTCGCGCCTCGTTATATTCAGTATTGTGATAAAGGGGAAGCGCCTCGATCGGGTCTAAAATGAGAATTCCATCTATCCCGCTCGATCTCAAAACGATATCATTAAGCAAGTCTTGAAAAGATTGAGAGTCCATTTTGGATTATCCGATTTTAGTTAGATTCAATTATATCAGGTAACTGTTCTTTGATGCGAGTAACAACCTTTCTACTTTCTTCGATAAATCTTCCAATTGCTACATTGTTAGTCGTCGATATAATACCAGCCATCATAAATACTTCTTCATTTTTATTTTCACGATCTTCATAAACTTTAGTATTTGGTATTAAATATATACTCAAAATAGAAGTCGAAAATAGAAAAAATGCACCTTCAAACTTATTTTGCTTATTCGTTATTCTTTTAACAATTTATCTCAAGTTGACACACGCCTATCCCGTTGCCAATTTTTTCAGCGAGACGTGAGTTATACTTTAAATATCAATGAGTTATAAAATGATGAGTTATATCAACGAGTTATTGATAATGACTTGATTATCAATCAGTTAAAACTTAAAAAATCCGTTTATTTAGCTACGCTGACCTTCGGTTCGCGTATCCTAAGTACTATCAGCATAACGGGCGCATTCCCGTTTTCACGGTTAAGTAAGTACAACGAATTACGCGGATAAACGAATTTAGTACAACGAATTACGCGGATAAACGAATTTAGTACAACGAATTACGCGGATAAACGAATTAAAAACGCGGATAAACGTACTATCGATAAAAATTGACTTTTATCAATCCTTATCGATAGCATAATCGCCATCGTTATTAACAAAGTACCTGGAAAATGGGAATGCGCCCTGCATAACTATACCGCACCCATGTCACTATATGGCCCACAAATCGGCTCTCACAAACTCCAAAACGAGTGGGGTGTGCGTCGGCGGGTTAATAACTGTGCCGCACTCATGTCACTATATGGCCCACAAATCGGCTCTCACAAACTCCAAAACGAGTGGCTTGTGCGTAGGCGGGTTAATAACTGTGCCGCACTCATGTCACTATATGGCCCACAAATCGGCTCTCACAAACATTAAAACGAGTGGCTTGTGCGTCGGCGGCGGTAGACTAATGAAAAATGAAAAATGAAAAATGATTAATTCAATGATAAGCCTATAGTAAGGCGGATTTAAACTCTGCCAAGATTATCCGGCCCACAAATCGGCTCTCACAAACTCCAAAACGAGTGGGGTGTGCGTCGGCGGGTTAATAATTGTACCGCACATAAGTCACTAGATGGCCCACAAATCGGCTGTCACAAACACGAGTGGCTTGTGCGTCGGCGGCGGTAGACTAATGAAAAATGAAAAATGAAAAATGAAAAATGATTAAATCAATGATAAGCCTATAGTAAGGCGGATTTAAACTCTGCCAAACTAAAGTTTGGGCTCCTTATCCGGCCCACAAATCGGCTTTCACAAACACCAAACCGAATGGTTTGTGCGTCGGCGGGTTAATAATTGGAGTGGCTTGTGCGTCGGCGGGTTAATAATTGTACCGCACCCATGTCAGTATATGGCCCACAAATCGGCTCTCACAAACATTAAAACGAGTGGGGTGTGCGTCGGCGGCGGTAGACTCATGAAAAATTAAAAATTAAAAATGATTAAATCAATGATAAGTCTATAATTTTATTACATAAGCAAGTCTCTAATTTTAAATTAAATTTCATAAAAGGTTCGCTAAAAAGTTAATAACGGATTTGATTCGTCCAAAGCTAAAGCTTTGGACTCCATTGAAAAATATAACGGATTTTATTCAGAGCGATGGATTTATCCTTTTTTATAACGAATCCTTGTAGTTTTAGAATAGACAACTGCGTGGAAATCGGGTATGATTCGCGCCCCGCGAGTTGTTCAGAAGTCGCAAGAGAATCTTCAGCAACTTTCAGCGATTCATTATTCAGTGTGCAACGATTTTTTAAATCTGATGTCCAAAGCTTTTATTGGACTCCAAACCCAAGCAGGCGGTTTCCGTTAAAACCTTTAGGTTTGGACATAAGATTTGGATATCAACTTTTTTAAGCCCACCGGGGCATAGCCCGGTTAATATGAGAGAAAAACAATATGTCAGCGCGAATCAGTTTATAGCTGAAAAATCAACTATCTTTACAACCGCCCATGCAGACAGTCTGTCGGCCGCATTTGTCAAAAAACATCTCGACTTTTTGCTCACATCCCTTGACGGGGTGCATCAGCATCCGCGTTATCATCCCGAAGGGGATGCCCTCTATCATTCTCTCCAAGTCTTCCAACTAGCGCACAGTGCTTGCAACGATCCCCAATTGTGGGCGGCGGCGCTTTTGCACGATATTGGCAAAGCGGTGAGTACTCCCGATCATGCCCAAATCGGTGCCGATGAATTGGAAGGACTCCTCTCCTCCCGCATTGTGTGGCTCGTCCGCCATCACTTGCACTTGCTCGTTGCGCCCAAACGTACTCGCCGTTGGCTACGTAATACGCCCCAACTCCGTGAGCTTGAATTGTTACGGGCTTGGGATTTAAAGGGGCGCTCGCCTATTGTCTCCGTTATAACTCCCAAAGACGCTATTGATATCTTGATGATGCATACTTCATCCATTCTGCCTAGCAGCGATGCTGCGTACTACTATGAAAATAAGGCGCTTGGATGAGTCGACGTCATTACACAGTCGCCGCTTAATTCTCATTTTCAGTGCCAACCAGATTTCCCGCTTTGAAAAATGGAGGGAGATTTTTCTGCCTTTGCGAAAGGGAGGATTCCCTCCTTTGAAAAAGGGAGGATTTTATCTCAAATCGCCCCCAGCCGGTGCCCTTTCACCCTCAGCCCTACCTGGGGTGGTGAAAATAAGGTTATCTTGTCCCAAAAACTGATCCCGTTTTTATTCCGCATTGAAAATCATTAACAATTAACAATTCACACAATTCACAATTTACTGATCCCGTTTTTATTCCACATTGAAAATCATTCACAATTTCAGGCTAAAGTTTTTCGGAGAAAAACTTTAGCCTGAAACACAATTCACCATTCACAATTTTCATCACCCCAGCCCTACCCTCAAGGGGTATCTCTATACTGATAGTACAACGGATACGCGAAATAAACGGATGTTTTATTGACTTCATTTTCGGATTGAAAGTCAATAAAAATACCAAACGGGTCTATTTTTATTTTCACCCGCATCTGTGCATTCCGTATAACATCGATTTGAAATCCATTTAATGCATTTATCAATTAACACTATGAGGAAACAACGCTCGACAGAACTTCGTCAAACGCTCGCACACGAAGCCGCTCGTTTGATGTACGATGAGGGTGTGGATCAATACTTCGATGCCAAACGCCTTGCTGCCAAACGTCTCTTTGGGCGCGGTGGCGACAAAAAAATGCGTTACCGCCCTCAAGATTTGCCTTCTAATGGCGAAATTCAAGCCGCACTGCGGGAAATCGTCCAATTGACTGAGGGCGATCTCAATCAACAACGTCTTTTTGCCATGCGCGTGATTGCCCTTGAAACCATGAACGTTCTTGAACCTTTCGAGCCTAGACTGATAGGCTCAGTGAGTACCGGGCATGTGCGGCGCGGCAGTGATATTGATTTGCACGTTTTCACCGATAACATCGATGAAATCGAAGCCCATATCCATCAACGGGGATGGCGCTTTAAGACGAAACAAGTCACGATTCGGGTTGGGGGTGAATACAAGGACTATACTCACATCCTTTGTGGGCGCGTTTTTCCTATTGAGTTGTCAGTCTATTCATGCAATGAACTGAGAGTGACACCGCGCAGCAGTACCAATGGTAAGCCAATGGTGCGCGTTAAATCGTCGGCGCTGGAGAGACTGATTGCCGAGGAACATAGCCGGGAGTGGGAGTTGTATTTGGCGACGGGCGAAATTGCGGGATTTGAGCAATTTGAGGCCGAGGCCTGAACCTCAATTTTTCCTTAGTCCTTCTTCGTCCAAGACAAGTCTTGGACGAAAATGTCAGTTGCTATTAATTTCGCCCAAAGCCTGGGGCGTTGCCCCAGGCTATATTAATTCGCACCAAAGGGGCTAAAAGCCTGGGGCGTTGCCCCAGGCTATATTAATTCGCACCAAAGGGGCTAAAAGCCTCAATGCCATTAAGTTAAGAAATAAACGAGAAAGAGCCAACGGCTATTCAGGCTAAAGTTTTTCTCCGAAAAACTTTAGCCTGAACCGTTGTCTCAAAGCTAAAGTCCCCTAAAGGGGACTGGTAAATTCAGGATTTTTTCAGAAGCAAACGATATGGCATTGAGTCTTCAGTGCCCTTTAGGGCACTTCAGCTATTAGACGACGGCTTTACCAAAGGCGGGGGGGATTATTTGTTTCTAATTCCGCAAACTGTGTGGCATTGGGCTAAAAGCCTGGGGCGTTGCCCCAGGCTATATTAATTCGCACCAAAGGGGCTATATTAATTCGCACCAAAGGGGCTAAAAGCCAGGGGCGTTGCCCCAGGCTATATTAATTCGCACCAAAGGGGCTAAATTGTTAACCTCTATGAAGTGAGGTTCATGGAAATCGGTTGCCACCCAATAAAAATTAGCAAAGCAGACCGAAGGTTCGTTTACGTCACAATTCACAATTCGTTTACGTCACCCCACGACTAGCCCCCCCCAATCGCATGCACGATTTCCACTTTATCCCCCGCTGACAAAACGTGGCTGTCAAATTGACTGCGCGGGACAATCTCTGAGTTGATCTCTACGGCTAACCGTTTGTTTTCTAAGTTTAATTGTTTTATAAAGTCGGCAATAGGGAGACCGTTTTCAACTTGCCGCGGTTCGCCGTTTAAAAAAATTTCCATCATTTTTATTCACCTGTTTGACTTTGGCAAAAATTTTTATTACAATACGCGCCCTCTTCACCGAGCGGGTGTAGTTCAATGGTAGAACTTCAGCTTCCCAAGCTGATAGCGTGGGTTCGATTCCCATCACCCGCTCCACTCTTTGCTTTTTAAGCATCATTTTCTTGTTGGGTGCAATTAAAAGTTATTCGATCTAGCGGGTGTAGTTCAATGGTAGAACTTCAGCTTCCCAAGCTGATAGCGTGGGTTCGATTCCCATCACCCGCTCCACTTCCAAATCTTCCCTAACCCCCTTTGCCAAAACTTACCTTTTCCCACAAGTGTCTAAAATTAATTATTAATCATTAGTCATTAATCATTAATCACTCTTTTCTCTGCGATTTTCCGGAAAGGAACGTCTCTGGGGAGTTAGAGATCGTCACATTTTTAAAATATTATGGTGGGATCCCAAACATGAAGTCTATAGTAAGTACAACGAATTACGCGGATAAACGAATGGCCGTAAGTAAGTACAACGAATTACGCGGATAAACGAATTTAGTACAACGTAGTACAACGAATTACGCGGATAAACGAATTAACGTGAATTCGACTTTAAATATCAGTGAGTTATTGAATTATTAATTATCTCAACTCGTTATTGATAATTACTGGATTATCAATCAGTTAAAAAAACATTGACTGGCTCATTTCACTCAATGGCCCACAATTAAAGAGTTATTCACGTATTAATGTTAAGGGTTTAATCGTCAAAAAAGTTTTTTTATCTCTTAATTATTGTCAAACAATTGATATCGATAAAATTTATCTACGAACTCACGTTACTTAATTCGTTTATCCGCGTAATTAGTTGTACTAAATTCGTTTATCCGCGTAATTAGTTGTACTAAATTCGTTTATCCGCGTAATTAGTTGTACTTAACCGTGAAAACGAGAATGCGCCCTGCCAAACTCAAGTTTGGACTCCTGCCAAACTCAAGTTTGGACGACTGATCACTGATCACTGATAACTGATCACTGATTAGCTATTTTCTTAGCAGTTGCAAAATCGGCCTTGCCGGTGCCCAGTTTGGGTATCGCTTCTACCGCCAAGTATTCTTTTGGAATCATTAACGGGTTGATGTCACTTCCCCGAATCTGGGCCTTTATTTTATCTATGTCCGTTTCTCCGGCTACCAACAGAACCACTTTTTCGCCTTTGCTGGCATCGGATAGCGCGACAGCGAGGACTTCTATTTCTTCATTATCAATGACTTGGGCTATTTGGGCCTCAACGGCGCCAAGGCTAACCATTTCGCCACCGAGTTTTGCAAAGCGGGAGTAGCGATCTAGGATAATCAGAAAGCCGTCTTTGTCTAGCTTGCCTTTGTCGCCTGATTTGTACCAGCGCACGCCGTCTTTTTCGACGATAACGGATTGGGTTTTTTCTGGATCATTGAGGTAACCTTTCATGATCTGGGTGCCGCCAATGAGAATTAATCCGGCTTCGCCGATGGGCAGTTCTTCTAGGGTGTTGGGATCGACGATTTTGATGGTGGTGCCAGGCAGTGGAAGGCCTACCGTGCCTATCTTGTTACCGGTTTGGATGTCACCGGAATAGGATAAGAGAATGTCGGGCATGTTGACGCTGGCGACGGGCGTGGTTTCGGTGGCTCCGTAGCCTTCGTAAATCTCTTTGCCAAATTTGTCTTTGAACGCGTTACGCACTTCGGGGTTAAGGCGCTCCGCGCCAGCTACCACAAGCCGCACCGATTGAAACATCAATGGGTGGATTTTGCGGCTGCGTGTGTAGATACGCAGGAAGGTGGAGGTGCCCAGTAGAAGAGTGACTTGGTATTGTGCTGCTAAGCGCCCAATGGTTTTGGCATCCGTTGGATCAGGTTGACATACCATGGGTATGCCTTCAATCAACGGCAAAAAGGTGGTGACGGTGAGGCCGAAGGCATGGAAAGTCGGTAACGCGTTGAGAATCACGTCTTCGTTCACTGGGTTTAGCACCGCGGTTATCTGTTTGATATTGCCCATAATATTGGTATGGGTCAGTTGCACACCTTTGGGCACACCTTCGCTGCCGCTGCTAAAGAGAATAGCGGCCGTGTCTTCTAGGGCCACGTCCTTGAAATACAAGGCTTTCAAAATAAAAGCCGGTAATAATTTGGCCTGTAGCAGTGCCAGAATCAGTGACGCTTTCGGTATTTCTTGCTTGATGTCTTCTAAGTAGACAAAGTTGGCTTGTTCTGTCAGCGGACTGAGATCAATACCTCGCGCCTCAAGTTTGCTTAAAAACAGCTTAGCGGTGAGAACGGTTTTAATTTCGGCCCGTTCCATGCTGAGCGCAACCACAGGGGGAGCGGCCGTATAATTTAAGTTAACCACCGTTTTGCCGTTTATCAAGACGGCGAGATTGGCTAACACTGTGCCGGATGATGCGGGCAATAGAATGCCAATATTCTGCTGGTTGCTCATCAGCGGTTTGAGTTTGCGACTAAAAACTAACGCTGCCGCCAGTAAGCGGCCGTAAGTCAATTGCGTATTAGCGTCTATGACGCTAACCTGACTGCTTTGCGCCTTCGCGGTTCGCAAAAAGCTAATAGGTAACGGTTCCAACGTTTGGATGTATTCTTGCCAAGTGTGGATAGAGGTTTCTAAAACGGCTTGTTTCACATCGCCAGCCGTCGCGTTGGGAGATAGCGCCTTGCCGAAGCCTACCGTGATTCGACGCTGGCCGGCATTGCCGGTCGAGTAACGATATTTACGGGTGGCATAAGAATAAAGACTGCCCCACAGTCCTCTTAAATAAAAAGGCACAATTACCGCTTGCGTATCTTTGACAGCGCGTTCAAATCCCGTTTTAAAAATACTCAGATGACCATTGTGGCTGATATGTCCTTCGGGAAACAGTGCCACCACTTCGCCTTGACTGAGATTTAAACGAACTTGCTCTAGTGCTTGCTTACTGCCAGCACGCCCAATGGGAATGACACGGAATAAGTCCAGAAACCATTTGAGATACCACTTTTCGTAATAAGTGCGAAACATTACAAAGCGAATTGGACGCGGCGAGGCGATTTGTAAAATCGCCCAATCTAGCCAACTGACGTGGTTGCCTAACAGTAAAACGCCCCCGCTAGATGGAATGTTTTTCATGCCCACCACTTGTACTTGGTAGCGTCGTTTCATCAATCCAGCAATTATATAGCGGATAAAGGATTGGGGTAATTTGGCAATGGCGTAAAAGGTGCCAACGAAGGTAATCGCAGCGAGCACGTAAAAAGTGGTTTGGTTGGTAAAGTGAACATAGGCTAAGCCGATAGATGCGGCCAAAAACACCAGCATGATGATGTTTTGGACAAAGTTATTGGCGGCCAAAATGACACCGGCTTCGTTTTCTTTGGCGTAATACTGAATTAGGGCGTTCAGCGGTACGATAAAAAGGCCGCCAAAGAAGCCATAAATCGTAAACAGTAGGGCAATGGACAGCGAGTCTCTTAGAAAAGGTAAAATTATCAACGAGATACAAATACCCAAGGCTCCCAACGGAATGATGCCGGTTTCAATATAATTCTTTGAAACCTTGCCGGCAAAAATGGCCCCGAAAACAATACCGATACCGCCTAAAGCCATCATGCCATTAGCTATACGAGTATCTGTCTCGCCAACCACTTCTTTGAGATGTGCGCCAAAATTGGCGAGTAAGACTTGGTTAATGGCAAAAAACAGGGAAAGGCCGATAATACTTAACCAAATCCCTTGGTTGCTCCACGCGCCTTTGATGTTGTCTCTGAGATAGCGCATCCGCAGGTATTTGCTGACATCGAATTTCAGCGCAGTATTCGTCTGCCGTTTTAAGGGCAAGCGCAAAGATAACAGGGCTTCGATAAGCGTTCCTGCTATCAGCAAGAAGCCGACATATTTAACCGATTGGAGAATATCTCCGAGAGATTGAAAGTTTTCTGAGAACAAGTGTTCAAAAAAGAGCGTATAAACCAAAGTGCCGGCGAGGATGGCAACGATTGTGACGGATTGTACGGCGGAGTTAGCGGGCGCTAAATTGTTTTTGCCCACCAGTTCTCTGATATAGCCGTATTTCGCTGGCGAATAGAAGGCACTTTGCAGTGCCAATATAAAAGTCAGCCAAAAGGCTAACCAAAAAGCCCCTGTGTAATAACACACTGTAATCATAGCGGTGATGGGCAGGGCGATGAAGGCGGCGATGATAATGACGCGATTTTTGGAAAACTTGTCAGACAAGAATCCGGCTGGCGTAAAAGTCATAACAAACGGCAACAAAATCATTGCCTGAATGATGGCGGTATAAACCCGCAACTCGGTGCCCTCATAGAATTTAAAGAGGGCGTTTTGGATGATGATCTTATGTCCAAGATCAGTGAAGGCATTCAAAAAAACAACGACTAAATAAGGCATAAATGCCTTGTTTTTCCATATTGATTGTTCCATTATGCTTGGTTTTTCCTGTTGGGTTATGGGTATAATTAAGTACAACTAATTACGCGGATAAACGAATTGAGTACAACGATACAAGAGAAAAATCGGCTTTTATCAATCCTTATCGATAATCTAATCGTTGTCGCTATTATACTCAAGAAGGGAACAACTTTTTGAGAAACAAAAATAACTTAAGTAACTACCGAAAAGCCCCAACGGGGCGATATTAATATAGCCTGGGGCAGCGCCCCAGGAAATTTTTGGGCATTCCAATATTTTTCTGAACATCTATAGTACAACAAATTTGGAAATAAACGAATGGGGTAATGAATTCATTTATAGTGCAAATGGTTAGGATTTGGACTGAAAACATATCCCTACCCTTCTCAAGAAAAATATAAAACCACCAAAACAACCCCGAAGGGGGAATTAACAATTAATCATTAATTATTAATCATTAGTTATTATTCTCCCCGAAGGGGTTGAATGTGAAACGCAGTAACTCGCTACGCGAGATAATAGCCTTAAGGAAAACCTCTCATCGTTATACACAAGTCTTTTGGATACCAGGTGCATCCCCAAAAGTACAACGGATACTCGAATCGAAGAAAAGCTATTTTTATGAACTATAGCACACTCGAAGTGTAATTCAATGGCAAAGGCTTTTTATCTGCTTGAATCTGAGTTAATAAACTCGAAATGATCTTCTTGATGGCTTTGTCAGATAAAATCTCTTTGAGTGCTTTGATAAATTCGGCTTCGTTCTGGCACTGGTAAGACTTGCCCGTGCTTGAAGCGATTTTAAGAGGATACATCGTCATGCCATGAAAGACAGAAAGAACGTTATAACTGTATTTCAGGGAAGGTGCAAAGATCAGCAAATCAAGCACAAAGTCTAGATCATTGTCATCGTGGCGTTTAGCACTCCGCTCAACCTCTCCAATCAGCTCAGTTTTGGTTATCTCTCTGAGTAAGACGGCTTGTTCAAGTAAAATATTATAAGGTGTTCGAGCAGATTCTATTTCAGGAAGCTCTCCCCAAAGATTTTCAATTGCTAGAGTTGCCATCATCAATCTCCTTTTCAATTGCTTTACCCCAAGTTGCACCACAATGCCATTAAGTTAAGGTAAGGAAAAGGCCGTTCGTTCGTTTGTAGTAGGCGATTTATCGCCTTAATTGCTACTACCAAACTCAAGTTTGGACTCCTGTGAATAAACTGCTTGACTTTATAAATATAAACCGTAAAAATAGTCACTTTATCAATTAAAACATAACTTGTCAGATGGAAACTGAAACGGTAAAAGTTCATTGGCTTTTTAAATTTAATAAGATTTCGTCGGTCATATTACCTATATTGATTGGTTTTATGATATTAATTAACCATATCGAAGGCAATGAGGATTCTTTTCAGAATGTGTTTCTATATGTTTCGTTAGCGGTTTCTTTATTCTTATTGCATAATGACAATGGTGAACAGTAAATGGGTAGTCTACAAAAGTAGCCACAGTAGCTATACTTGACACCGTCGCAATTTGCGCTTTTGTCATTTCTTTGATATGAGAAATCTTATTGGTACTTACAGATTTTTATCTTTGCGAGAAATGACAAAAAAGCTCAGTTTATGGCGATGCTCAGTATAAACGGATATTTTTATCTGGAGAGTCTCCGTCAAATGATGGGAAAACCTCCAAGGTTTGGCAAGCTTGGAGGTTTTTAACCCTGAAAATATCTGAAAAACAACAGTAAATGTTGTTCACTTCGCGTTGAATCCGCTGTTTTTTAGGCAATTTTGGTAGAAAAGAGGTATTTTCAGGCATAGACTCCTTAGACTGTGATCTCGATTTGAGGTTGTCACTTGATGATCAAGTAAGTTTTTAGTCTGACAATGCACAAGGATTGTATATAATAAGGGATTTTATTCGCTAAGCATAAAATTACCTCAGTCAACTTTTTATACAGCAATGACAACGGAATAGCTAAGTACCCGTGCAGGTAAAAAAAATAAATCTAACAAAAACTAGGGGGTAAGGCGCATAGGAACCGCTCATGGCGGAAAACTTGATCATCGAGTTATAAGGGCGAATAAACACTTCATGTTCAAACAGCCCAAAGCATTACCGTTTTTTTTATAACACATAAAAATGGCGGAGATTCAACAGCGTGAAAACATTTTTCTTTTTGACAAGTTTTCCCTGACATAAAACCCTAGTGCCTTCTTGGTGGGCACGAATAGCATCATTATAAAAAACATTGTCCACCTCCACCTTAACTTGACGTTTTTTACCGTCGATATCGCTTAAAATAGCGATGGTTCCCACTTTGTCATTGGTTTTACGATTAAGTGCAACCACATTTCCTTCCAACTTGACTTCTTCAAAACCCATTTTTCGTAACGCATAACCAGCTTGTTTAATAGAGGGCATAATCTCTGTTGGAAAGACGACTTTTTCGATCTTTTTGGAGAGATTTCGATGCCGATAGGACCAAGACACCGCAATTTCCAACGCGTGAGATTGACCTACGCCCATCATAGTTTTTATGGCATCACACAGATGAGCACTGACTCCTTCAGAAACCATTTCAGAGGCGGCTTTGAAATCAAAACGCGCTTGCTGACTGGCCAAAACGGCTATTTTTTTAAGCGAATTCAGGGCCCGCATCAAGGTTTTGACAACCCGCCGTTCAAAAGGGGGGGAATAGCGAGCGATCTCTGTTTTCATTAATTGTGGATTAAGCGGCGAAATTAATTTGACGACATAACCGTCAGGTGTACTGGGTGCTAAACGTACTTGATTTAAGTATTCCGTCACGAATTGAGGTAGAGTCCTCCGATAATAAGGTTGCGGTTTCTTATCCTCACTCAGATCAACCGTAGACATGGCTATATATTTAAGCATCTCTTTGGCACCTTGATGTAGTCGTAAACCATAATCCAACGGCAGCGTTGTGGGATGAAAAATATCGATGATTCTGATTTGTATCACATCTCCTAAAGACAGAGTCTCCAAATCGACTTTAATCGCCAATTGAGAGCGATTTTCAAACATAGCCAGCGTCTTGATTGTTTCTTTCATGCGGGTGGCAAAATCTCGCCAATCCGAGTTTAAAGGTAACAGGATTTCAAATTCTTCTCCGGTGCCTTTTTGACGTTGAATCCAGATAGAAGCTTTATCTTCAATCTGCTCAACTTCTTGCCAACCAAAAGCGCGAAGATAAGCGGCGATGTCCAATGGATTCAGTGCTTCAAAAACAGCATTGTCAAGAATGTCTACTTTCATCAGAATCTCCTTTGAGCAATCTCATTCATAATATGTTTTAAACTCTCTACGGTGAATTGTTGGTTCCGTGGGATATGAATAGTCACTTTATTGCCCTTTCCCGTATAAGCTTCCATTCCAGATAACGACTTCCAATAACCACAATGATGCAAAGCTAATTTGTCTTCAGAATGACACAACCAATGATTAATATCGTCAGGCACGTACACTACCACTAAAATACGGGGAACCAAAAAACGTTCATCTCTCAAATCATCATAATTTTTAAGTGGTATTCTGATAGAAAGATGCTCATCTGCCAGTACGTTGGCAGAAGTACATTTCATCTGAACTCCTAGACGAGGAGAACGGACTTGCCCAATAATTCCTCTTCCAACTATTTCTAAATCAATACTCTCATCATCGGGGTTTCTATTGTCTTGCATGAGTCCAAAACCGGCGGCAGAAGCAACAGCATGAACATAAGCGATACTAAATTGTTCTTTTTGATGATTCAAATCCATTATTTTTCACCAAATTTATTAGAAAAAATCATCTCAAAAACCGCTTCCTTTCAGGAAAGGATCATCGATCATTAATAGATTGGTTTATTTCTGAAAATAGCAATGTTCATTCTCGAAACAACTAAGTGCGTTCAGTAGAGTCAATTTAGGTTCATCATTCCTTAACAAGGTTTTGAGTAACACGATAATTAAACTTCTGACAAGCGTTTCTTTTGCCCGTTTAAGATACTTAGTGTGTAGAAAAGTATAAACCGCCTCTAATTCACTGGGAAAGGAGGGACGTTTAATATCCTCCATAATGCAACTCAGTGCCTTTTTGCCTTGTAGCGGAGAATGTTGCAAAAGGTGTTTGATCGCATGGACAAGGTGAACGCGAACTAATTCGGGCGTTGGTTGAAATAAGTCCTCTTCTTCTGCGGCAAAAGCGGGATGGGCACACAGGTGACGATCATGTTGGAGACGTACTAAGTCTTGGTATTCAATTGAGGATAACAATTCAAATTCTGTGTATGCGGTTTTCAGCAGTTTTTGTTCAATGATTTGTAATTGGATCACATCTTTTTCAGTGATAAATCTGTTCATTTGCTCGATAAATGCTTTGGCATTGTTATCACCTTGGCTGGCAAATTCGCGTATCTTGGTAATAATGTCATAAGAGACGGCAATCCAAGTGGACACAATAGCGGCCCGATAGGCGCCGGTTCGATAGGTATCAACTGCTTCTAAAATATAAGAGAGTGAGACTTTGTCTTTTACAAGGAGAACTAATTCATCCAAGTCAGTTAATCTGAGATTGTTCATTGTTTATTCCTATAGTCATTGTCGGGAGCCGAGATTGCGTAGCTTTCTACCCTACCCACTTTGCCCAACACAGCCCTAGTCCTCTCTCGATGTGAATCAAACTTGACACACCCCTATCCTAGGCTGTCGAAATATAGGTATTTTTGGTCATTTTCGTGCCCCGTCTTTTGTCCTTAAGTAAATGACTTGTAAACCTATAAATGGCATCGTTTTTTGACTTTATTCTTATATCCAAAAACCGGAAATTATAAATCACGCTTAGGCTAGGTATTTCGACAGCCTACCCCTATCCCTCTCAAGAAGGGAATCAAACCGCGGCCCCCTCTGAACACACCCCCTTCGGGGTTGGCGCATTGCATCCATCTAGTACTCTGTCAATGTTCTATTGACGGGTAACAGGTTTTAACTTGGCACTACCAAACACTCTCTGGCACTACTGCCAAACTAAAATTTGGACTCCTGCCAAACGACTCTTGCCAAACTCAAGTTTGGACTCCGGCCTTCCTTACGTTTGGACGGATTTAAAGGCGTTGCCAAACTCAAGTTTGGACTTCTGCCAAACTAAAGTTTGGACTCCTGCCAAACTAAAGTTTGGACGGATTTATGTTAGGGAGATTGGCCTATATATCTCAATCTTCATCGTTTTTGGCCTTGGCTTGTAGAAAGGCCTTTTGCAACATTTTGCCAAACGCTTTCAGCGATTCACGGTGTTGGTTAAGAAATTCTACCGCATTTTCTTGGCCTTGCTTACGCGCCTCTGCAATTAATATGTCAAACATCGCATCCGTTTCATCACTCAGCAATTCGGGATGTTGTAACAAAATGTTGCTGCGCTCTTCATGCGTGGTAGCTTCAAGCCATTTATGTAATGCCGCCCAAAGGAAATCAAATTTGTCTGTGTCCATAACAATCCTTATTCAGTGATCAGTTATCAGTTATCAGTTATCAGTGTTCAGTTGTCAGTGTTCAGTTATCACGATTCGCTTAATAAATACAACAAAATCATAAATTGACAGTTTATGCGTCCAAACGAGATATTTTTTATCAAGGGAATGGTAAGTGATCAGTGTTCAGTGAAAATTGAATCAGCAATCAGTGATCACAGAAAAATGATAATTGAATCAGTAAGGATCGAAGAAAAATTAATTTCCCCAATAGCTTTCAGTGCCCTTTAGGGTACTTTAGCTTTTAGTGGCGGAAGTTATTTTTTAGCTGTTCCTAATCACTGTTCAGTGATAACTGAAGAAAAATTAATTTCCCCAATAGCTTTCAGTGCCCTTTAGGGTACTTTAGCTTTTAGATTGGCGGAAGTTATTTTTTAGCTGTTCCTAATCACTGAGCACTGATAACTGATCAGTGAAAAACTGATAACTGATCACTACGCTAAAAATGAAAATTCCTGTTTTTTCTGAAAGGCCGAAAAATCGGTCTGCTTCAAGGCATGCTTAACGGCTTGTGTTATCTCATCTTTAGACGCGGTGGCTTGCTCTTTTTCCATCAGTGCTAACCTCACTAATTGAAAAAATTCCCGGAGCGTTTTGAGTGTCTGTACAAATAACTCATCGCCATGCTTACGGGCTTCGTCCATCAGCCAACCAAACATCTTTACCGGCCGATCTGTTAACAATTCCGGATATTCTTGTAAAATGTTGACACCTTGTTCTAGCGTCGGGGCTTTTAACCAAACTAACAGTTTAGCCAGCGTTTCTTGAAAATCAAAAAACTCAGTTCCCGCCGCCAAGGGTGCTTGTTTGGTGCCTTTCTTTGACTGTATTAACTTCGCCGCATACAACAAGGCGATATCCTTACTTGAAAGGGCTTGCTTAAGCGCCTGCAACAACATACGGCGCCCTTTATAAAATTTTGCCAGATCTGCATTTTCCAGCGATTGAGCCTCTTTGATAAGCGACTCAAACAAATTATCAACAAAGCGAGTGAGCAATTGAGGATTTTGTAGGACAACCATAAGGCCTTCTTCTGGCGTAGGCGTTTCAAACAAAAATTTCTGTAAGGCCGACTCAATGCTATCTAAATCAAATACTTCTTTGTTCATTATTGCCCTCGACTGATTTTTTAGTGGCCGAGTTGGCGTTTAATCATTCTTATGATGAAAGAAATTTCATCTCATTTTTTTATATTCATAAAAAAGATAAAGGCCACTTCAAATAAATGTTTACCACTCGACAATTTTTGGTAAAAAATTCATCTATGAATCCCCGCCAGAAAATCTCAAATCGCTCTTGGTAATCGGTGATCGGTAATCGGTAATCGGTAATCGAACATCGTGAGTTTGAGAAAACTTTTGATGAGTGGGTGTGTCCAGTTGTCCTTTTGGAAGTTTTTAGGGAAAAGGGCCATCAATCAAATCATTCGCCAACATGGCCCTCAAAAAACCGCCAGGTTTTGGACATCTTGCTATGGTAAGCTATTAACAAAAGCTTACAAAATCCTTTTTTTTATCGATGGGGGCCATCAATCAAATCAACAGAATCAATTCGCCAACATGGCCCTAAAAAAACCGCCAAGTTTTAGTTTTAATTTTTAATTTTTCATTTTTCATTGGTATATGGTAAGCCATTAGCAAAAGCTTACCAAATAAATTTGAAAACCGGGCCCTCAAAAGAAACCTTACCAATTGAGCGGCAAGACAACTCTTTCGTTGAAAGGATAAGTGGGACACACCTTGATGAGTTTACCGTACTCTTATCTAAGCGATTGAATTAAGTCATTATTATGAGTTAATAATTGCCAGTTGGTTTTGATAATTCGCGTTATAAAATGTCCAATGACTTAATGAGCAACGAGCATCGATCTGACTTTTTTCAAAGGATTTATATATTATTGAGGCATATTCGTGCAAGGCAAGCCTTGCACTTTTTTCGAGGCCGCGACGTATACGGAACGTATTTCAAATCCGTGAAAATGACATGCCGGAACTGCTAATAAAATGACTCTAAAAATTATCGACTTATCATTAATTAGCTCATTTTTCATTTTTCATTTTTCATTTTTCATTAGTATACAAGGCTTGCCTTGTGCTTTAATCTATTGCTATAATTTCAGTCTTTTCTGATAGGATTACATGATGGAGCCAATTCATATCTTATTGATAATACTAGGGTATTTTATGTTACTCATCCTGATTTCCTGGATTACTGGGAAAAGTGATGATAACAAAACCTTTTTCTTGGGCAACCGGCAATCGCCTTGGTTTGTAGTCGCTTTTGGGATGATTGGCACGACGCTTTCTGGCGTGACTTTTATCTCTGTTCCGGGTTGGGTTGCCGACAGTCAGTTTTCGTATATGCAAATGGTGATGGGCTATTTGCTGGGCTATTTTGTTATTGCTACTGTTTTGATGCCTTTGTATTATCGCTTAAACCTTACCTCAATTTATAGTTATTTAGATCAACGGTTTGGATTTTGGTCATATAAAACCGGGGCTTTTTTCTTTTTGCTGTCGAGAACGATTGGTGCAGCCTTTCGCTTATATTTAGTCGCCAATGTTCTTCAACTCACGGTTTTTGATGCCTGGCATGTGCCTTTTTCGGTAACGGTGATTGCCACGATATTGTTAATTTGGCTATACACGTTTAGAAGCGGCATAAAAACCATTATTTGGACAGACACGCTTCAAACGTTTTTTATCCTGTTAGCCGTTGGCATAACGATTTGGTTGATTTCGGATGAGATGAATTTGGGCTTGAAAGGTTTGTATGACACTCTTCGCGACAGTGAATATTCACAAATCGTGTTCTTTGGAGACTGGAGCGATACTAAGCATTTTGTCAAACAGTTTTTGGCTGGCGCATTTATAGCCATCGTGATGACAGGGCTTGATCAAGATATGATGCAGAAAAATCTGAGTTGCAAAAATATTGGAGAAGCTCAAAAGAATATGTTTTGGTTTAGTATCGCCTTAGTCTTTGTCAATCTGTTTTTTCTATCGCTGGGCGTTTTGTTATATCAATTTGCGGCCCTTAAAGGAATTACTGCAACGGGTGATAATTTATATCCCATTATTGCCATGCAAGGAGGTTTAGGAATAGCGGTAGGGCTATTTTTTATTCTTGGACTTATTGCAGCTGCCTATTCGAGTGCCGACTCGGCCTTAACCGCGCTAACGACGTCATTTAGCGTTGATTTTTTGAATATTGACCAAAAAGACGAACAACAACAAGTCAAACTCCGCCAATGGGTACACGTTAGTTTTTCAGTTATACTGGTATTGGTTATTTTGATTTTCAAACTGATTAACGATGATAGTGTGATTAGCGCACTTTTTAAAGCGGCGGGTTATACTTATGGGCCTCTGTTAGGTTTATATGCTTTTGGTTTGTTTACCAAGTGGCAAGTCAGAGACAAGTGGGTTCCGATTATCGCGCTGGTTTCGCCTTTGATTTGTTATATATTTAATCTTAATGCCGAGGAATGGTTAGGCTTTCAATTGGGTTTTGAGTTGTTAATACTTAATGGCTTATTGACTTTTATTGGGCTACTGATGGTAATTAAAAACCGCAACTACAAGGATTGTATATAAGAAAGGATTTAAAACAAACCGCAACTACAAGGATTGTATATAATAAAGGATTAAAAAAAACCGCAACTACAAGGATTGTATATAAGAAAGGATTTAAAACAAACCGCAACTACAAGGATTCGTTAAAAGCAACTACAAGGATTCGTTATAATAAAGGATTAAAAAAAACCGCAACTACAAGGATTAGCTACGCTGAACTCCGTTTCGTTATAATAAAGGATTAAAACCAAACACTGCTACGAACTAATCCTTTATTATATACAATCCCTGTAGTTGCTACTGAACGGAATCTTTACGGGCTTGCCGGTATCCTTTGAAGAATAACCATGTCAACCAGACGACAAAAGCTACAACAAGGAACGATCCCACATAATGGCCGATAAAATAGCCAATTTTTTCGTTTAACTGGCTGGGCAAAGTGTCTGGGCCTCGCCACACATTGATTAAATAAAAGTAGATCATTAGGGATGAAAATAGGGAGAAGATAATTGTTAAAATTAAATACAAAAATTTTTTCATACGAAGTACCTTATGTCATTATGAAGGTGATTCCTAACGCACTATTGGCAATCAGTTGAGTCAAAGCATCATAAGTCAAGAAAGCGCATTTTACACCAATATCTAAAAAACATAGAACATCTCGTCGGATGGGTAAGCGGCAATGCCATTAAGTTAAGAAAAGGCCCGTTTGTAGTAAACGATTTATCGCCTCACGCGCAGTCGTCCAAACTAACGTTTGGCTGCCGTCTAAACTTTGCTCCAGTTTGGTGGAGAAAGCAAAAACTTTTTAGTTTGGCAGAGTAGTGATACATGGGCACTGTTATTTACTTATGTATTTTAGGGTTATTGGGGCTAGTTTGAGGGCCATAAAATACTTACGTCGGCAAAAGTACAGCGAAGCGAAACTTTTGCCGACGTGGATGCTTTCAAATTAAATGATGGCCCCCTGTCGCGCTTCATTATTGATACTTTTTGTAGGGATAAGTAGGCACCATAAGTCACAACTTACGCCGTCAAACAGAAAACTCTAACATAAATTTCAACTAAAAATTGGTATAACTGAAAAACTGATCACTCAAAAACTGATCATTGATAACTGATAACTGATCATTGAAAAATATGCTTTTGACAATTACAACGACTCATTCTCCGGCCACCGATTTAGGCTATCTTCTGCATAAGCACCCCGAACATGTCCAGTCCTTTGAATTATCTTTTGGGCAAGCGCATGTTTTTTATCCAGAGGCCGATGCCCATCGTTGCACGGCCGCTTTGTTGCTGGATATTGATCCTATCGGCTTAGTGCGTGGGCGGCGCGGGCCTTCTGGCGAACGGGGCCTGTTGGCAGAATACGTTAATGACCGCCCTTATGTGGCCTCTTCTTTCCTAAGTGTTGCAATTTCAAACGTTTATGGCAGTGCGCTATCGGGCCGTAGCAAGGAGCGGCCTGAGTTTGTCGAGGCCAAAATTCCGTTAGAAGCGAAAATCGCCGTGTTGCCTTGCAAAGGCGGTGAGTTTTTACTCAAGCGACTATTTGAGCCGCTCGGTTATCAAGTAACCGCGCAGCGTCATTCTTTAGATGAACAATTTCCTGATTGGGGAAATAGTTCTTATTTTACAGTAACACTCCAAGCAACTTGTCGTTTGCAAGATTTACTGGCGCATATTTATGTGTTGGTGCCGGTGTTGGATAATGACAAACATTATTGGATTGGTGAAGACGAAGTCGAAAAACTGTTGCATCATGGAAGCGGCTGGCTGGCTCACCATCCCGATAAAGCGTTGATTGCTAAGCGTTATTTAAAACATCAACGAAGCTTGACACGTCTCGCACTGGCAAGACTGATTGATGAAGATGATCCCGATTTTGAGGCGACTGAGACGCGGCATGATAGTGAAGAGGCGAACATTGAGGAAAAAATCAGCCTGAATGAGCAACGGCTTGGCACTGTTATCGCGGCGTTGAAGCAGAGTCAGGCAAAGCGTGTTCTTGATCTGGGGTGCGGCGAAGGCAAATTGTTGCGAGCGTTGCTGCAAGATAAGTCTTTTGAAGAAATTGTCGGGGTGGATGTCTCCATCCGCGCCCTTGAAATAGCTGCCGAACGTTTGCGTCTTGAATGGCTACCCGCTAAGCAAAAAGCGCGTATTAAATTGCTACAAGGTTCACTCACTTACCGCGATAAACGGCTCTATGACTATGAGGCTGCGGCCGTGGTGGAAGTGATTGAACACTTTGATTTAGCAAGACTTTCTGCCTTTGAACGCGTGTTATTTGAATTTACTCGCCCCAATACTATTATTATCACTACGCCGAATATCGAATATAACGTCAAATTTGAAAACTTGCCGGCCGGCAAACTGCGTCACAGTGATCACCGTTTTGAATGGACACGCAACGAATTTCAAACTTGGGCAAATAATCTCGCGGATCGATTTGGCTATTCGGTGCGATTTTTGCCGATTGGAGAAGAAGATGCCACGGTTGGCGCACCGACGCAGATGGCGATTTTTTCTTGTTGGACAACGCGCGCCGCCAAAGCTGAAGCTTTGGACTCCAGCGCCAAATCTAAATCTTATCCGTTATTATAACGAATCCTTGTAGTTGCTTTTAAAATCTTATCCGTTATTATAACGAATCCTTGTAGTTGCTTTTAGCTTCCAAAGCTGAAGCTTTGGACTCCAGCGCCAAA
>Ga0190343_1000004_pt1 | contig 139064 bp, 102 predicted proteins | sample 48721312_MG_FD_161664 | JGI IMG/M metagenome (GOLD analysis project Ga0190343, IMG submission 161664) | Hydrothermal vent microbial mat bacterial communities from Southern Trench, Guaymas Basin, Mexico - 4872-13-1-2_MG | ecosystem: Environmental > Aquatic > Marine > Hydrothermal vents >... | reverse complement strand
AAATTCGCTGTACTATTCGTTAATTTCCAAATTCGCTGTACTAGATGTGTGGGTATTTTATTTAGCCGCAACTCCCTAAGATTGTCGAAAGTGGCTGAGACTTCTGGCACTGTGTCGAGAAAATACGCGAGGTTTTGAACGTTAACATGGCCCCCAATTGACGCTCATCGTTATACACAAGTCTTTTGGATATTAGGTGCATTCCCAAAAGTACAACGGATACTCGTTCCGAAACGGATATTTCTAATGGCTCCCCAACGTGGGGCTACGCTCGGAACGAAAGTTTATCTCGCTACGCTCGGAACGAAAGTTTCACCTGTGGCGTATCGATTGCAATCCCTTCGGGGTTGGGCTGGGGTGTTAAATAGAAGTCAATTTCTTGGTTTATTTTTCACCCTATTTCTATTCCCTTTTTAATGAGGTACAAATCCAATCCAAGATGAAAAGTAACAAAAATGGCTAAAATTGAATATACCACTCCCAAACTAACTAAAGTTTGGACTCCTGCCAAACTAAAGTTTGGACTCCTGCCACTGCCAAACTAAAGTTTGGACTCCTTCACACTGAGAAGTTTCTTGTGCCGTTCCTTGTGTCGGTGTCGGGCTTGTTTTTTCTTGTGGGCGCGATCATGGCTGGCTTGAAAAGAGATTGCTTCATTATGTTCTAAATAATGAACTAAGGCACTAATCGTCGGATACTGAAAGAGCGTGATAACGGATACCTCTTGGTTTAAAACGCCTACTAATTGTTCCTGTACTTGTATAAACAGTAAGGAATTGCCCCCTAAATCAAAAAAGTTATCGTGTGTGCCGACCTTTTTTATCTGTAACACCTTTTGCCAAATCAACGCAATCTTATGTTCAATCTCAGTTTGGGGTGCAACGTATGAGGTTTCTAAGTCGGCACGTAGCCCTTCTGGTTTGGGTAGTGCTTTCTGATCTATTTTGCCATTGGGAGTCAGTGGCAAGGCTTCCTCCAGTAATACCAAGGCCGAGGGCACCATATAATCCGGTAATTTTTCGTTAAGAAAACGGCGCAGTAATAATAAAACCTCTTCAGTTTGGTAAACCGCTTCAGTTTGGACAATATAGGCCACTAAGCGCTTATCGCCGGGCGTGTCTTCGCGGACGATGACAACCGTTTCTTGTACGGTGGGATGTTGACTTAGCAGCGCCTCAATCTCGCCCAACTCAATCCGAAAACCCCGAATTTTCACTTGGTGGTCAATACGTCCTAGAAATTCAAGGTTTCCATTGGGTAAATAGCGAACTAAATCACCGGTTTTGTATAAACGTGTCTTGGGAGTACCACCACCAAAAGGGTTAGGAATAAATTTTTCGGCCGTGAGCTCAGGCCGGTTCAAATAACCACGCGCTAAACCCATACCACCAACGTACAGTTCACCCGGAATACCGATAGGAACTTGTTGTAACTGGATATCAAGTACATAAACTTGCGTGTTGACAATAGGACGACCAATCGGTGGCTCAATCGGTTTTCCAACCTCAACGAGGGCGCTGGTGCTAACAACCGTATTTTCAGTCGGCCCATAATGGTTGACTAAAGTGAAGGAGAGTGCTTGACGGGATAGACTATGCAGTTTGTCCCCGCCAGTGAGTAAGGTTCTTAAGCTGAAGTTGATTGGAATTTCTTCTTTTAGAACCACTTCTGCCAATGGTGTTGGCAAAAAACCAATCGTTATGGCTTCAGTCGCTAACCATTCCAAGAGTTTTGAAGGAGAAGCACGAACCCGGTCATTTGGAATATGAATACTGGCACCCGCCGTTAAGTAAGGCCATAATTCCCAGACGGAAGCATCAAAGGCAAGTGCCGCTATTTGAGTGGCTCGATCAGTTGGCTTGATTTGGTAAGTCTGCTGATGCCAATTGACTAAATTGACCACGCTATGATGTTGAATTTCAACGCCTTTAGGCCGACCCGTCGAGCCGGACGTATAAATGACATAAGCCAGATTGTCTACGGTGGCAAGGCTTTGTGGGTTATCTTCGCTTTCCTGAGAAATGGCAAGCCAATCCGTGTCTAAGCACACGATTGAAGGTGGCCGAGGCTCGGCCAAGGTCTCCAGCCAATGTTGTTGAGTCAGCAGCACTTGTACTTGGGCATCTTCTAGCATAAAAGCTAAACGTGCTGGCGGATACGCAGGTTCGAGTGGCACATAAGCCCCGCCGGCCTTGAGAATGCCTAGCAGCCCGACTATCATCTCAACGGAACGCTCGACGCAAATCCCTACCAAGGTTTCTGGTTTGACACCCAAGTTGATAAGCGCGTGTGCCAATTGGTTAGCACGACGGTTCAATTCGCGGTAACTCAGTTGTTCGCGTTCAAAAACGACCGCCACTGCTTCGGGGGTGCGATCTACTTGGCTTTCAAATAAGTGGTGAATACAGCCCTCTTGGGGAAGATAGGTTTGGGTATTATTCCACTCGAACAACTGTTGCTGTTCTTGGAGTGTCAGCAGGGATAACTCAGAAAGACATTGTTGCGGTTTGGTGACGATGTTTTCTAGTAAGAGGCGATAATGATCTATCATCCGAGCAATGGTGGCTTCCTCAAATAAATCCGTGTTGTATTCAAGGCGGCCCGTCATACCCTCGGGTTTTTCATCAAGTGCCAAGTAAAAAAAATCAAATTTAGTGGTGCCTTGATGAATGTCCATTTGGTTGATAGTCCATCCTGACTCCAAAATAGGCATAAGAGGTTCAATCGTAAACCCAACCTGAAATAAGGGGTTATAACCCGCGTGGCGTACTGGTTGTAGTTCGTCCACTAATTGCTCAAAGGGGAAATCTTGATGACTGTATGCACCCACCGTGACTTCTCGTACTTGCTGCAAGAGTTGACGGAAAGAGGGATTACCGGAAAAATCGGTACGCAACAGCAAGGTATTAATAAAACTCCCCATGACATGTTCCAGTTCTGAGTGATTGCGCCCGGCGGTGACAGTGCCTACCGCAATGTCATTCTGTCCGCTATAACGGTGCAACAAGGCTTTAAAGGCTGCCAGCAGGGTAACAAACAAAGTCACACCTTCTCGACGACTCAGTGCTTTAAGAGCCTCTAGGATATCCTTAGATAAAATAAAACAATGTCTGGCACCGCGAAAGCTGGGCAGTGCCGGTGGCAGCCTGTCAGTCGGCAGTTGCAACGGAGACAGTCCCGCTAATTGTTGTTTCCAATAAGCCAATTGTTCTTTTAAAATCTCTGCTGGCAACCCTTGTCGCTGCCATAAGGCAAAGTCTGGGTATTGGAGAGGCGGTGGAAAAAGTGGCGAAGGTTCTCCGTTGGAGAAGGCTTGGTAAAGTGCTTCTAGTTCTGGTAGCAATATCTGGTAGATCGAAATACCATCAATAATAATATGATGAAAGGTCGCAAAAAGGCGATAATCTTTTTCATCTAATTGCATCAACAGGGCATTAAACAACGGATATCTTTTTAAATCAAAGGCTTGTTTCGCATTGGCCGTGGCCTGTCGGAAGGCTTCAGATTGTCGTTCATTTTCAGGTAGGGCACTGAGATCAACTAAGGGCAAGTTGAAAGCCACAAAAGGAGAAATCATTTGAACCGGTTGCCCATCTCTGGTTGTAAAAGTTGTGCGTAACGCGTCGTGGCGGCGCAAGATTTCATTGATACTTTGTTCTAGCGCGACAACATCAATCGGCCCACCCAGACGAATGGTAAACGGTTCATTATAAATGGGCATATTAGAGGCGATTTGCGTCAATAGCCATAATTGTTGCTGCGGAAAAGACAGCGGAAGGGCCTTTTCGCGTGTCATCGGCCTCAGGGGGAGCACTGATGAGCGAGGTGCTTCTTGACGAAGGGCCTCTACCCGTTCTGCTAATTTCGCCACGCTGGGCAATTCAAACACGCTTTGTAAGGGTAATTCTATTTTAAAAACCTCACGCAAGCGAGCAATAATCTGGGTCGCTAATAATGAATGTCCGCCTAGTTCAATGAAATCATCATGGATACCCACCTGATCGAGTTTAAGCACCTCGGCCCAAATGCCTGCCAACAGGTCTTCTGTCGGTGTGTGAGGGGCCTTGAACTCTTCGAGAAATTCTGGGCGACTGTGGTCAGGTTTTGGTAAGGCTTGGCGATCTATTTTGCCATTGGGTGTAAGCGGCATGGCGCTCAAGAACACAAAACTGGAAGGTATCATGTACTCTGGCAGTTTTGCTTTTAAAAAGTCGCGCAAGTGCGCGACAGAAGTGCGTTGTATAACTCTTATAAATCCCTGAGTATTAAAGAGTTTTTCGATGGTTTGGCAAAGCGGGGCCCGCCCTAGCGAAGTGAAGGCCAGTTGGATACCTGCCCGTTGTGTTTGGCACCAAGCGACACGGCCATATAGCCGCAATTCTTCAGCGATTTCAGGCACTTGCATACGTAAACGGAGATGTTGACCAACCTCCCAAGTTGATGGCATACCTACCAAACAAATACCGTCACAAGAAATATCTTCGGTTTTTAACGGTATCGGTGGCTTATTACCCAATTGAACGAGGCAAACGGCCTGTATTGGTAAGCGTTCAGGAATGAGTTTGGAGACAATATAGGCGACTAAACGCTTATTGTCAGGTTCATCTTCACGAGCAACCACCACGGCTTCTTGCACAGAAACGTCTTGATGCAGCAGCGCCTCAATTTCTCCTAACTCAATGCGAAAACCACGAATCTTGACTTGATGGTCAATGCGTCCTAGGTATTCAATATTGCCATCGGGGAGGTAGTGTGCGATATCTCCCGTTTTATAGAGGCGTGTTCCCAGTTCCTCGCCAAAGGGATTAGGAATAAATTGTTCGGCCGTGAGTTCTGGGCGATTCAAATAACCTCGCGCTAAGCCAAGGCCGCCAATATACAGTTCACCGGCTTCCCCAACCTGAACCGGTTCTTGATGTTTATTGAGAAGATAGATTTGCGTGTTGGCAATGGGGCGACCAATTGGCACCGTTTTTTGATGAGTCTGTTCTCGAAGGCATTGCCAAAAGGTGACATCTACGGCCGCTTCCGTGGGCCCGTAGAGATTGTGCAATTGGGCCGTCTCATGACGCGCAAAAAAACGCTTGACGAGTTCAAAAGGCAAAGCCTCGCCACTACAAAAGACTTGTCTGACAGAACGACAGTTTTCAATGTCCGGTTCTTTCACAAAGACTTGGAACATTGAAGGCACAAAATGAAGGGTAGTAATTTGCTGTTGGGCAATCAACTTGAGGAGATAAGCACTGTCTCGATGTCCTTCGGGTTGAGCAACCACTAAACGAGCGCCCGTTAACAACGGCCAGAAAAATTCCCAAACAGAGACGTCAAAACTAAAAGGCGTTTTTTGCAAAACGCGATCATCGGCCGTTAATTGATAGGCTTGCTGCATCCAAAGCAAGCGATTACAAATTCCCAAATGGGTATTCATAACGCCTTTTGGCTTTCCGGTTGAACCCGAGGTATAAATCACATAGGCCAAATTATCGGGTTTAACGTCACTGACAGGATTTTCCTCATTCTCATCAGAGAGGCTCGCCCAATCAGTAAAAATCCCCCCTAACCCCGAAATCCCCCCTAACCCCCCTTTTTCAAAGGGAGGGAGGCCGGAGAGGATTTGTTCTTGAGTCAATAGCACTGGCGTTTGTGCTTCTTCCAACATAAAAGCCAAACGTTCTTGTGGATAGGCCGGCTCTAACGGCAAATAGGCCCCACCGGCCTTAAGAATACCCAAAAGCCCCACCACCATTTCCAAAGAACGCTCTATATAAATACCGACCAAAACCTCAGGCCCAACACCGAGTTTTTTGAGATAATGCGCTAACTGATTAGCGCGTTGATTCAGTTCTTGATAAGTCAGGCGCGAGTCTTCAAAAACGACGGCCACCGCCTCGGGTGTGCGTTCTACCTGCGCTTCAAACAATTGATGGAGACACTTGTCTCGCGGAAAATCCGCCTTAGTCGTGTTCCACTCAACAAGTATTTGATGTTGTTGAGATTCTGTTAAGGGAGTGGACATATACGAAAACCTTTTTCAGTTATCAGTTATCAGTGATCAGTTATCAGTGGTCAGTTTTATCAGTTATACTTAGCACCGTCATAAACTGAACTTTTCTGTCATTTCGACTTAGTGAGAAATCTTATTGGACTAGCAGATTTCTAGCTTCGTGAGACATGACAAAAAAGCGCAAATTGTGTAAAGTACATCAGTTATCAGTTATCAGTTATCAGTTATCAGTTATCAGTGTTCAGTCGGAGGTTTTTATTATGGACAACTCTTTTCTGGATCAGTCTATAGTCGTTCAGAAACATAAGACTTAGGGCAAACCTCGGAGGTTTGCCTGAGTGAGTTTTTTAGCCAAAATATTTATCAACAAAACTATACTGAGCATCGCCATCCTTAAGCTTTTTTGTCATGTCGTTTGAGCGAGAAATCGGTATACCGCCCAATAAGATCGAAATGACAAAAGCGCAAATTGGGTGTCAAGTATATATGTGACATTTTAAATATAATAATATAATGAATGATATTATAAAAAAGTCAAGAGATTGTCCCAAACCGGGCCTCGTCAAATTCATCAGTAACTTATTGATTTAATTGATGTATATTAATAAGAGATTCTTAAAATTTATTAATAAACAATAAGTTACAAACAATTTGACGTAGCCCGGTTGTATCGATAAACCTCGGAGATATCAACCGGGCAAAAACCTCGATGAGGCCTCACGCTAGTCGCCAAGGAAATCCCACGGGTTTTTCTGAACAACTATAGATAGAAATTTATGCCTATTTTGTTCCAACTTGTGCGTCATTCACATAGACATTCCTTTGCTGTAATATTAAAACATGTCAACGTGAATTTGACTTATTTTCCAAATAGTTATAAATGTTAAATGAAATCAGTGTCTTACTGATAAGTGATTGAACATAAAACGCTTTTTATTTTTAAGTCATACAATCAATTATTATTGTTAGAATGACATTTTTAACGGGCCATTTTCAAGTTGAGAAGCCACCGCGATTAAAGCCACCTACAATTAATTGTGTTATAACTCACTGATAATGTGAACTTTTATCCTAACCGCTTGATAAACGTTATATTTCATAACGTGTTGATATTAAAGTAGAACTGACGTTATCACAGACGAGTAGGGTGATCTATAGTATTCCAGATAAATCTATTGGCTGGAGTCCAAACTTTAGTTTGGACGTCCAAGATAAATCTTGGACTCCTGATAAATCTTGGACTCCTGATAAATCTTGATCGATTAAGAATCGGCCGTCCGCTTGCCCGCCCTACACCAAGTTATAGGGGTAAAATAACATGGCAAAAAAACCGAAAAAAACCACACGAGGGACTGATGAAGCCTTCCTAAAATTGATGACAGTCAGTGGTAGCAGTCTTTTAAAATTGCTCGGTGTTCCCCCGGAACAAGCTGACAAATATCAGTTTCGATCAGTAACACTCAAGGAAAAGCACATCAAACCGGATGTTCAAGGTATTCCCATCTTGAAGAGCGAAGAAGGCTTAGTCTTTCTAGAATTTCAGGGGTACTCGGATCCGTTTATTCGCTTGAGCACTGGCAGCCTCGGTGTTTCTCGGCTGTACCCAACAGGAATACAAAAAGAGCGTCATAGCAGGTATTGTTTATACTGATAAAGAATACGAGAAGGCCGCCTTACCGCTTTCAACGGTGATGATTAACAAAGACTGTCAGGATTGGTTTAAGGAAATCGTCTTAACCAAATACACAGAACAAGAACTCTTGGCAACCGATCCTCAGCTGATTGTTTTGGCCCCATTTACCCTCCCCACGACAACCGACAATGCAAAGGTACTTGAAAAAGGTCGAGAATGGGGCCATAAAGTAGGGCAAGTGTTTCCAAGCCAGCAACAGCGAGAGGCCTTGGACATTTTGGGTTTATTTGTTTTAAACCGATTTCGTCAACTCAAGTATGAAGAGGTGATTGCTATGTTGAATTTTGACTTGATGGACACCGTGGCGGGCCGACAAGTTTATGAAATGGGGTTGATTCAGGAGGCTCGGGAAATGGTTCTTGAACTCCTAGAAGAGCGATTTGGAATCGTGCCCAACGACATAATGGAGCAAATTCACGCCATTTCCATACGGAAACATTTGAAAGCACTTCTTAGACAGGCCATTCGCAGCCCGGACATAGACAGTTTCCAAGAAATGCTCTCAAAGGCCGTGCCCACCTCAAAACCACAGACTCACTAAAAAATATCTCTGTTGGACAGGAGTCCAAACTTTAGTTTGGCAGCTGGAGTCCAAACTTTAGTTTGGCAGTCGGCGTCCAAGTTTTGGGACGATGAGTCAGTTCTGTTTTCAATGAATTTTGTGTGCTTATTTTGAACAGTTTGAGGGCCATAAAATACGTTTCAAATTAAACTGTGGCCCTAAATTGCACGACAAAACAATACTTTTTGTATGTTATTAAAGAAAAGAGAAATCAGATTTATTCAATAAATCGGATTTCTTTCAATGCTGCCAAACTCAAAAAACGCAAAAGTTTTTGCTCCGCAAAAACTGGAGCAAAGTTTGGACTCCTGCCAAACTAAAGTTTGGACTCCTTCCTTACGTTTGGACGGCCTAAAATAGGGTAATTGTGCTACAACAGAACCAAATGAACCCATGCAAGCAACCTAAACCAATGACAGAGGATTTCAATTGATGAAAAGCCATACAATTCAGTTATCTACAACAGAACTGACTGATATTTTGCAAGCATACAATACCCTCAAAACTTTTTTAGAAAAGCTGATTTCCCCAAATGAAATCTACCGTGATGACTTTCTGAAAGGCCTACAAGCGGCCCAATCAGAGCTTGATACAGGTAAACTTGAGGAGGTTAAAACATTTGATGACTTCATCCGCTAAACGCATTTTGCAACGTATTAAACGTTTTGGACGGGATATAATGCCGTGTTCAACAAGAGGCTTACGAAGTTGCCACAAAATTGACTGAAAATGTTTTTCATCCTGAACTCAATGTGCGAGAATTAACCGGTTTCAAAGGTAATTATCGCGTTGTCGTATTAAGCGATTATCGGATGATTTTTTCTTTTGATCTGAAAAACATTTATTTGCTACGAATCGCCAATCGCAAAGATATTTATCGAAAATTAGAATTGTGAATGGTAGGAAAAACAGTCGTCCAAACTAAAGTTTGGACTCCGACTGCCAAACTAAAGTTTGGACTCCGACTGCCAAACTAAAGTTTGGACTCCTGTTGCCAAACTAAAGTTTGGACTCCTGCTGCCAAACTAAAGTTTGGACTCCGACTGCCAAACTAAAGTTTGGACTCCTGATCACTGTCGAATTGATAAGCCACAGTTTAGGATACCAGTATGCCAAGTTCAGTAGCGATTAAAAATAGTGTAGAAGCCAATAACGAATTGATTCCCAACAAATATAAACAACGCTGGGATGGTCGAATTCATCTGAGCATTTTTCAGGAAACGTTCTGGAATATGTTACAAACTTTGCTGGTACAGAAAACCAACACACCCCATATGCTTAGTGTGGGCCGTGACAAATTAACCTTTGCCGTTGAACCGCAAGTATGGCAGTCGTTCCTGACGGAATTAGGACTGCAAAATGACCAAGATGTTGAGGCCTTTCGTCACTTATTAACCACGCTGTTGCGCGGTGAAGAACCTCAGACTGACTCGCCTTATGCGACACTGATTTCGCGTTTACCCAAAAATACGCTTACGCTCATTGCATTTATTGGTCAAGCTGCGTTGTGTTATCCGCCTTTTCATCGTATCAATAGGAACGATGATTATCCTTATGAAGAAGGTAAACTGACAGACTATTGGTATGAACAGATTTACCGTTTTACCACGCAGCCGTTTGAAGAACGGATATGGTTTCGTGAGTTTTGTCTGTGGGCGAATATCAGGCTAAAGGACAATCGCTCCAAACTCTACTTTATTCCGCTAGTAGCCTTTATCGTGCCAGCAAGACAAGCCCTTTCGGTAGGGAGTGAGGAAACGCGCTACCGTGATTTTGAGCCAGAGCGCCAGAAAAAAACGCCTCGTCCGCTAACCAATGAACTGAATTGGAATGATGATCCTGAAAAGATTGCACGTTTACTGAAAAAGACTGAGGTTAGCAACATTCCTATAGCCGAAAATCCTTCAATAAGAAAGCCTCAATCTTCAGATTCGAGTGCCAATTTATTTCGTTCTCGTCTCAAACAAGTGCTGGCAACGATGAGCGCAGAATTGGAGGACAAACTCACAAGAGAATTGGAAGAGTTTGAATCTTCATACAATATGTTGCGCCAAGAATTAGCCACGCTGAGAAATCAGAAAACGCAAAATATCCAAGAAACGGCCATCAACACGTTGAGTGACTTATTAGATTCCATGTTACGATTAAACTCAGAACAATTAACTCAAATCCAGACAGAAGTTGAGAAAAAGGAGGACATGACACGAGTATTCCTCGACAACATTGCGGTGGGTACATGGCGCTTGGTGGGTAAAATAGGAGAAATCGTCTCGGAAGACAATCATGACCATTATTTACCCGATCCCGAAAAAATGTCATTATCCAACCCATCGGGAAAACTAACGATTACCCGTTGCGGCCTTGAAGTCAACGGTATTTTGTTATTGCCCCCTTATGTGACGAGGAGAAATGATTGATTATGACACGCATTGGCATTGATTTAGGAACAACTAATACCCTGTGCAGTTACTGGCCGCCGGGCGCGAAAAGGCCTCAACTCATCCCCATTCCGCAGCCCATTGGGCCGAAGGAGAAAGTCGATTCACTTAAATTACTCCCGTCAGCGGTTTATGTAGAATCTGAGCAAACCGTGTTTGCCGGGCGCTGGGTTAAACTGGACAGTCGCACGGCCTCTGAACAAAAGCCCTACTTTTTATCTATGAAAAAGCGCATGGGCACGACCTACGTGCGTGAAGTCAATGGTTTGACTATCACGCCAGAATGGGTGGCCGCGTGTTTATTGCAAGTTGTACGCAAATCTGCGGAAAATTATCTTGGTAAAGCCATAGATGAAGTCGTCATCACAGTACCGGCCTCTTTTAGCACAGAACAGCGGGCCGCTACCCTAGAGGCGGCAAAACTTGCGGGTTTACCTCGCTCAGGCTTGAAACTCGTGGATGAACCAACTGCGGCCTTGTGCCATGCCTTAAATGAACAGGGACACGAACTCCTGAGTGAAGGGCAACACAAGCAATACATTATGATGATCGATATCGGCGGCGGGACGTTTGATGTCTCCATCGTCCAAGTGATTCGCAACGCAGAAGAGACGCTTGATATTACGCTGCTTGGCTGTTCCCGCTATAATGAAATGGCGGGTGATGATTTTGACTTATATATCGCGGCTTTTCTGTTAAATCGTATGGAACAGCAACGCGGCTTTGATTACAGTGAATTAACACATAACGAGGCTGCCGATTTAGCAGCCGTGACATTGTACCGGGCTGAAGAGGCGAAACAGAAACTTTCCAAATTAGCACGAGAATCCGTCAGTTCTCCGCTACGCTATAACAGAGATTTAATGGAAAAAATACAGGTACCCGTTGAAATCAGCGCGATGGGGCCTTTGGAAGCGGAAAATTATCGTGATCAGTTAACTGTTAAAGACTTAGGCTTAGCATTGAAACGATTTTTACCCGATTTACTGAATCGACATAAAAACCGAGAGGACAAGTTATATAGCTACACCATTGCCAAGCCAATAGAAGAAGCCATGGAGTCAGTCCGTCAAAGTTCCGAAGCCTTTGCCGTTTTCGATTACATGGATCTTCATGAAGTATTGCTCACGGGCGGTTCTGCTCATATACCTTTGTTAGAAATGGCTATCAATCAAATAGTGGCTCGGCCGCCGAGAACCCTTACCGATACGATGGAATCTGTCGCGTTAGGGGCCTCAGTCTTCGGTGCATGGGTAGCCGGGGAACACGGCGAACTGGTCCATTTACATGAACGGCTCAATGACTCAGTGTTTCTTCAATTACCCGACGGCCGTTTTGAAGAAGTCTTATCAAAAAATAACGTCATTCCGCTTAAAAACTACCCGTGTCCCACAAGAAGTCTTAAAATCGGTGGAGAGGGTATTTACAAGCAAGTAGAATTGCGCCTATTTCTCGGCCAATCGGCTCAAGATCCGTTTATGGCCCCAATGACAACCTCCCATATTCTGACTTTTCCAGAGCCAATACCGTCAGGCACCCCAATCAATATCCATTGCTCGGTAGGCCCAGATCGTTGTTTTCATTTTACCTTTACCGCTCGCTTAGCGGAAGGCAGCGAAATTAAGGCCAAAGCCAAAGTTGTTCAAGATCGAACCGCTCAGGGCTTAGCGCATTTACCCCAAGTTAACTTAACACGACTGTAACCATGTTGAGAAATCCGTTGAGAAATTTTTCCAAAAAATCGGATTTCTCAGGTTTCATTTTTCAATTTTCAATTTTCATTTCATGAGCAACAAACCTATTGAAAAAAATGTTCGGTTAATCGCACGGCATCTCTATCTGCCCCAAGCCAGTGCCAAACGTCGTTGGCCTGAAATAGATGCCCAAATAGGCCAGCTACTCATCAGCAATGCCAACGACAGCCATTGTGAGCCAGTGCTGAAGGAACTACGCGCCTTAGCAAAAGGCCCCATGTACCGTAGACGTGAGGATTTGTTTGAAATCCTCATGGACAGTTCCCATCTGTTGTCCAAAGAAACACCGCTTTATCAAATGGTGCTAGACTTTTTAAGGGCCCTTTATCTCGAATTAGGAAACCGTCAACAAAAACTCCTGCTGGAGCAACTACGCACTGATGCCGTTTCATCACATTCGTTCCGGCGTGATATTGCTAGGAACCTCCTCTCAATAGAACGCCCCAGCCGAGAAGAAGTGTACCGTTTACAAGATATGAGACAGAAACTGTATGTCCATAACGCGCTGCTGGTTCGTATTGTCAAATTTCCGGACTCTTTTTATGAACACTATGAGGCCTTATTTGATTATATTGCTAACGCTGCCCTGGCAGAGGATGAACAGAGGATTGCCCAGATTAAATACTCATTCTCACTCATATCGACTCATATTATGAAAGCGGGAGGGGTAACAGGACAAAATTTATTTACTTGCCTTTACCGTTATTATCAATATTATTACTCTACCTCCGTCAAAGGTTTGTTTCTAGCCATCATTACCAACTTAGGAGACGGAATTGTCTCAACTATCGGTGAAATTTATCAACAAGGCCCCGCAAACCGCCGCCCAGCCTTAGATGTCTTACGACAATTAATTTCTCGCCGAAAAAGTCGTGTCGCCATGGACAAATTGTTTGAGATTGCCCAGAAAGCCAATGACAAGGAAGAATTACAAACCTTAGCCTTGTCTCTACAGAAAATTTTTGATAAATTATTTAACACAACAAACCGTAGCAGCCATTTTGTGTCACAGGCTCAGCGTAGGCTTGAACAACTGCTTCAGGCCGAAAAACCAGAACTTATCCAATATAATCCAAGACTTGAGGAATTATTAAAGGCCCAGACTCAAATTGATCCCAATCGTGCGGCCATCGATCTTGCTAACGATACGGCCAGTCGAGAAGAACGTCACAACTACCGCTTTGGTGGATGGCCATTGGCAGAGGCCTTAACCGATATCGTTTGTGATCAGACTTATCCAGAATCTATGCGAGTGAATGCCGCTCAGTTCATTCCTCGCATATACAAATATCATGTCAGCGAACAGCAACTACCCAAATTGCGCCAAGCCTATTGCAATATCAACGACTTGTTCAATCAACACGTTTTTTTGGAAACGTTAGTTGCTTGCAACCGTAATAAAAATAGTCAACAAGACATCGAACTTTCAGATGATCTCAAACAATTTTCCGATTACCTGAAACAACAACGTGAACAACAACCGGAGCTACGCGATCAGATCAACGAAAAATGGGACAAACTGGTACCCGTTAAAGGTGTTATTGATTATGCTGATATCAGTTATCAGTGATCAGGAGTCCATTGGCAGTCGTCCAAACTTTATAGGACTTACGCATTGACAAACTTAATTTTTTGTATTCACTATTAATATCAATGAGTTATGAATATTCTACCCGTGGCTAAATTGATGAAAATTGCCCAAAAACAAAATTTGTAATTCCTTGTTTAAAAAATCATAAATATTTTCATCTGTCAATATTTAAGGGCGTTGCCAAACTAATGTTTGGACGACTGCCAAACTAAAGTTTGGACTCCAAACGACTGGTGCTAGCTTGTAACTATGAATAATAATACTGAACCAACCTCGGAGTCCTACAATGATTTATTTTCATTTTTGGAATCAGAGGATGAACAGATACTTGATCAGGATTCTCCAGAAGAACATGCTGACGAACCCATTAAATCTCAGGTTCGACGTGGACATGTGCGTGATATTCTGGGTGAATCCGGTGCCATGGTGGAATTGGAAGAAGACGGGCAACTGGTTTGTGTCACAAACCCACTTTTTCCAAGACTGACCCTGCATGGCTCGCTGTTGTTGTACGGGAATGGTGAGCCAGAACATTGGAGCCTGATTCCTCCAGAAGCCCGCCGTCTTATAGATGGTATTGATGTGCATATTCAGCAAGAGGGAAATTTTCTTTGTCAATCTATTGAACATAACGCTAAACGACTGCTTGGCGTATTTACGCCTGATGAATATTCGCAATCGATATCCGCATGGATTGCTTTTGACGATCTCGCGTTACCTTTGCCATCGGATGAACAGTTAATCATTGATGCCACTTTGCGAGTTAAGGTAGCTCTCATCGAAAAAAATGAGACATTAATATTAACCCAAATTCCACCCCAAGATGGCATTCTTAAGCGATGTATAAAAAACTTACAAACAAATCGATACAACCAACTTCCCCAATATTTGGTTCCAATTGCTATATATGCTTTGGGACGCATTTTGGAAAACCAGCCATTATCTTTGCAAATATCCACTCTCACTGAGGAGATGGAACGAGATGTTTATCTCTGGATAAAACACCATGGCATAGATTTTACATTGCACCACCGGGAATTATCTTGGTATAGTGAAGTTGATATTGAACAACTGGCACCCTATGGCAAAATTTCAGCCCATTGTGGGCCTTTCGATCCGGTACATTTTCATGTTGCTGTGCAGTGTATCAGTGCCAACGATCCTGAAGCCGCGTTGATTAAAAACCACTATCCGCTAGATAGTTTAGTCGAAGGGCTTCGCCTTAAACATTACACTATGAGTGGTGCTATCCTTGTTTTAGAGAACAGCATAGAATCATATGAGGGTACTTTATACGTGGAGGGTTTGATTCCCAATGGTGAGCATGGTTGGGGAAATATGGCATATCGAGGTTCGGTAGCAGCCGGTGAAGTCATTGAACCATTGCGCGTGATTGGCTATGACGATTTCCGAGGGACTCCCCTATTTTCACATCGTCAAGCGTTGCCGAATCCGTGGACTACAACCAATGTGGGTGATCTCAAGGTAGGGGAGTGCTATGAGGCTCAAGTAACCCATCATCGTTATAAGAATTTTGACCATTTTTACAAGAATAAACTTCAGCCATGGTTTTATGTAGAACCACTACGATTTCCTGGATTTGCCATAGAATGTCGTTTGCCAGATTATGAAACTTACCAGGCGATCATTTCCACTGAACAATTGCTCAGTGTCTACGTGGCTTCTATTGATCCTAGTCATCGAAGAATATTAGGTGAAATCAATCATTTTTCAGAAAAGAAACTTGAGCTTGGTGCAACGATTGAAGTTGTTGTGTATGAGCGTATTAAAGGAGGTTATAAAGTTGTTGACACGGAGACAAAGCGCCTTGCATTTCTACCCCATACACAAATGATTAACACCAACAATATTGATCCGGATTCATTAGTTAAACAGACAATTCTCGTTGAGGTCATTCTTGAAAAAAAGGGACAAAGTTTAACGGTAGTCAGCCAAAAAGCAGAGCGTACTCGGTATGCAGGTTTAGCAGAAGGCCAGATAGTCACAGGAACGGTAAAAAATATTGTTGATTATGGTGCTTTTGTTCAATTAGAATCAGGTGTGGATGGCTTGTTACATAAAAACGAGTTAGTCTATCGGCGTATCCAACATGCCTCAGAAATTGTCAGTGTGGGGCAGGAAATTCAAGTTAAGATAATTGGTATTAATGTTGAGCGTGGACGGATTAACTTAAGCCTTAAGCAACTGTTGCCTGATCCCTGGGAAGAGGTTGCCTCGAAATTTTATGAAGGCACTGAGCATTTAGGTAAGGTGACGAATATTGTGGATTATGGGGCATTTATTGAGTTATCACCGGGTATTGAAGGCTTATTACACAATAGTGAAATAGATTGGAAAGGCGGAAATCATAACCAAGCTCGTAAACAACTAGAGGTTGGGCAAGAATTGCGGGTTTGCCTAAAAAACGTGGATAGAGAGAAACACCGCATTAGCTTGACTTTATTGCCATTAATGGCTAATCGCGAAAACGCGAAATCAGAGAAAGTCGTTTTTCTTGACAGTGATAAATTTCGTTCTTTATATGAACGCGCCACCAGCCACAAAGAGGTTGTAGCTTGTCAAGCACTGGCAAATGAGTTAGCGACTGAGTTGGAAAAAGTCCCAGACTCAGTGGAATTACGCAGGTATTTGGCAAAAGTGTTGTGTTGTCTTGGTAACGACTCGCAAGCCCTGACTATTTTACAAGAAGGAATCAAACTCACCCCTTATGAACAAGCACTCAGTCAACACGCCGTTAGCCTAGCCCGTCAGCTAGGAAATCTATCGCTTGCTCGCGAAATCGCTCAAAATGCGCTGAACGGCCCGTTGGAAAAACCGCTAAGGCAACAATTCAAGTCATTTTTAAGTCTTGAAACACCCAAAGAAACTGAGCAATCACCGGCGTCAGCACCACAGATTGAGCCGGTAGAAGAGACAAGAACACTGCCAGAAACTTATGATGAAGCGGATTGGAAGTGGAAACAAGATGTTTACGGATCAGCCCCCGCCACCTGTGAGGGTAACAACGTCTCTGACACGCCAGAATTAGAAACGACAACGGCCGATAAAAATGTCACTGCAACCGAAGCGACGGCCGATGAGGATTGGAAATGGAAACAAGATGTTTATGCCACACCCCCCACGGAGACGGATGATAACCTAGCCAAGGACTCAGAAACGCCAGAGAATGAGGATTGGAACTGGAAAAAGGATATCTACGGAACAGCCGCCACCGAGGCGGCCGGTGAAAATAGACAAAACACGCCAGCAGATTCCAATGTCATACAACAATCCCCAGTCTTTTCAGTCAAAGAGCCTACCAATTCTCAAGCGTTACTACTGAACAAAGTAATAACGATGGCTAAAACCATCAGATTCGATTTAAAAGACATACGCGAAGCATTACGCAATGCTTACAGTGGCAAGTTAGGGAACGATTGGAATCGACAACACCTATCTCGCTTGCGAAAACGGGATGACAAACAACTGACGGATTTATTGTATAGCTTAGTACAACATGGACATTTACTGATCTATACACTCGCCCCATTATGCTTTATTAAAACGGACATCCTCGAATGCCCATTACAAAAACAACCGTTACCGGCGTGGTTAACCGAAGAAAATAAAACGCTTGTTGAGTCTACTTTGCAACGACTCGCCGACGAAATGCCCCCGTCTCAAAATAGACAAGAAGCTATCTCGGCACTGGCTGCTCAAGGCGGTTGGGCACCCTCGCTTGTTCTGGCGCTACCGCCAGAAAAACGTCATATTGGCGAAATCATTGCACATTTGGGGTATAACTCATTCCGTGATGCGCTGAATACGGCCTTGAATTACCTTGATAGCGTGGGTGTACCAAGACGGGGAGATAAACCCACCCAGAACGTGGCCGAGGAATGGAAATGGAAACAAGATGTTTATGCCACTCCCCCCGCGGAGGCGGATGACAACGTGTCCAAAACGGCCGGCTCTGAAAACTGCCCAGAAACGCCAGACTCAAAGACAATCGTATTGACTCACCCTGAGAGGGAGGTACAAACGGCCGATTTTGTCATTATCACGGCCTTAAGAGAAGAACTAGAAGCCGTCTTGTCAAAACTAACCGACTACCACCCCGAACTTGATAAAAATTGTGAGGACTCATACACGCGATATATTGTGGAAGTACCGACTGCCCACCGCACAGTTTCTCGTGTCGTGGTAGCCTGTCCGATAACAAAAGAACACGCTGCTATTATGACGACGACACTGCTCAACAGCTGGCAACCACGCCATCTATTGATCGTCGGTATCGCCGCTGGTATTCCGGGTGAAGTTAATCTGGGTGATGTTCTTATTGCAAAGAGCATTGTGAGTTGTCGTCTCGAAAAGATAGAGAATGGAGAACAAAAACGGATCGTGTCCCAAACTGGAATCGTGACTAATCTTATAAAAGCATTATATAGCAAGATTTCAAAACGGATTTCTCAGTCAGGCACTACCCAAAAACTCATTGGAGAATCTCATCCAACAGATGCGATTTTATTAAAAACCGCCACTCATTTGCCAACCGATTGGCATCAATTGATTCAAACTCCGCGTCCAGATTCAGGAAAACCAGAATCTCACTTGGGTGTGATTATCTCCACTAACCATGTCATCAAAGACGAAAAGGTTAGGGACAAGTATGTAAACAGATGGAATCGGGTTGGCAATGTGATTGGCATAGAAATGGGAACGGGTGGCACAACCACTGCGATACATCGATTGACAGAACCCTTTTTAATGATTAAGGCCGTTTCTGACTTTGCCGACAACAAATCACCCGAAGTCAAAAAATGGCGAGCCTATGCTTGTGATGCAGCGGCATCCTATACTGTTGCCTTCTTAACACAGTATCATCTTTCCGATTAGAACGAACTTTAGTTTGTAGTAGGCGCTTTAGCGCCTAAGTTTGTAGTAGGCGCTTTAGCGCCTAAGTTTGTAATAGGCGCTTTAGCGCCTAAGTTTGTAATAGGCGCTTTAGCGCCTAAGTTTGTAGTAGGCGCTTTAGCGCCTGTCACAAAATAACTTAAACAAAATTTATCAATTTTATTATCATTTTCTCTACAAAAATGACCAGGTTATTTTGTTACAGGCCCTAAAGTTTGGACTCCTTCACACTAATTACTGCCAAACTAAAGTTTGGACTCCTGTTTAGGCGACTGCCAAACTAAAGTTTGGACTCCGACTGCCAAACTAAAGTTTGGACTCCGACTGCCAAACTAAAGTTTGGACTCCAGTCCAAGTTTTGGGACGATGAGTCAGTTCTTTTTTATATTGTGTGGTTATTTTGAACCGTTTGAGGGCCATAAAATATTTTGAAGGTTTTCAAATTAAAGTATGGCCCTCAGTTGCACGAAAAAACAATACTTTTGAGAAATCAGATTTATTCAAGAAATCGGATTTCTTTCAATAAATAAAATATAACATGCTCAAAAACGACAAATCAGTCGGCCGAAGCGGCGACTTTGATATTTTAATTGGGAGCTGCAAAGCTTGTGGCATTCAGTTCACAGAAGCCGAAGTGCCTGACATTGCCCAAAAACATGCTATTCTTAAACGTGTCAGAGACCGTTTATTTATTCATGACCTTGGCTCAAAATCGGGCACTTTTCTTGACGGCCGTCGCTTGCCCAAAAAAACCTGGGAAGAAATCGTCCAAAAGGCCATCGGCCATAATGAAATAAAACTAGGCCAAACACCCATCGGCATCAATGCCCAACTGTTTCGAGGCCGGCCCCGCGTCGGCATAGAAACAACCGCGTTATATTATGAAATTGCCGGGAAAATGATTTGCAATGGGGCCTACCTACGCGCCAAACCCGGCACAATGACGGCCATTATGGGGCCCGCCGGCTGTGGTAAAAGTACCTTACTGGATTTAGTCAATGGCTATCGCACGCCCACTCAAGGCCAAGTTTTTGTGACGATAAACCAAGAACACATTGATGTTCATCGAAACTACCGCAAAGTGCGAGAATGGCTTGGCTATTTGCCACAAGATGATATGATGATTCCAGAATTGACCGTTTATCAATCGTTAAACTATTGTTTAAGATTACAATTTATTGGTTTAGCGGCCGACATACGGGAACATATCATTCGTCAAACCGGTCGCCACTTAGGTTTTGACAAAGAGCGCCTGAATACCTTTTTAAATACCGTCATAGGTTCTTCTGAATCGGGCATTCGCGGCTTAAGTGGTGGTGAAAGAAAAAGGGCCAATCTCGCCCATGAATTGATAGCCATGCCCTTGATTTTATTCCTAGATGAACCAACTTCTGGGCTATCATCTGTCGATGCGGACAAAATCGTGAGATTATTACAATCGGTGACGCGACAGGATGAATTAACGACAATTGCCACCATACACCAGCCGAGTCGTGATACGTTTGAACGTTTTGGTAATCTATTACTGATGAATTATAACGGAACGATGGCTTACTACGGGCCGACTAAAAAAGCCACCCCGTATTTTGAACTTATGACGAAGACTTCGAGTATGGGTTGTAATCCCGCCGAATATTTGCTAGAAATATTAGATAATCCGTATTACAATAACAAACTGACTAAATCTTTTGAACAAAAACAACTGAAACATCAATTTCATTTAATAACACCCATGGGTGAGGGAGGTAAAAAAAATGCTTCGTCAACCTCTTCCTAAAACCCGTTTGATATTATTACTATCACAATGGATAGTTTTAATACAACGCCATTTCCAAGTGATTTTTGCCGATAAACTCAATTTATCATTAATAATACTGCAAGTTCCGCTGATTGCCATGCTCATTATTGTGGCTTTTTATAATTTTGACCACGATAAACAAAGCTTTGATGAAGCCGCTAGAATATTGTATTATTTCGGCGTGATGAAAGAACCGTTAGTGCATGCTCAAAAAACGATTAATATTGACAAATTACATAGATATGCCAGAACATTAGCCCTAGAAACGAATATTGCCACACGACATAATTATATCCAAACAACAATCAAACCTTTTTTCGACCGAAAAAAAGTGCAAGTACCTCATCTAACACTATTAGTTAAAGGAGAAATACAACTGATTAGCGATATGGCGAGCATGCGACGTGGCAGTGTTTACTTTCTCTTAGTTGCCGCCTCGATATGGTTTGGTATCATGAGCGCCAGCAAAGAAATTGTCACCGAGCAACCGCTGTTAAAAAGAGAAAGTCGCTCCTACTTATTTATTTCTCCCTACTTAGCGGCAAAAACCTTTGTTTTAACAATTATTTTAGGCCTACAAACCGGCCTACTCGCAGCAATAGTTATCCCGCTACTACTAGAACTCTCATGGGAACACGTTCTATGGAGTTGGCTAATATTATGGATAGCGGCCTTTGTTTCGGCCTCTTTGGGCTTACTGATTTCCTCTATCGTCTCCAGTTATCGCATCGCACTCACCCTAGTCCCGTTATTGATGATACCTCAATTACTCTTTGGTGGCTTATTACGACCAATGGTTGACTTAGAAAATAATACTTGGTCTCATATTGCTAAGGGCTTAAGTGCTATCACTATCCAACGGTGGGCCTTTGAATCTATTTTAACAACAGACACTTATGCCAAAGGAGGCATTATAAAATTACAAGTCAATCCCAGAGAAAGCGGCGAACTCGATCTTGTCCAAGCGAAGAACACTTCACTGGTGAGATCATTTTTCATGCCGCGAAAATGGGGAAGTTTTGAAGCCGGCCATTTGTGGCCGCCCTTATTATATTTACTCGGTGCCAGCCTCATGTTTTTTATTGGCGGCTATGCCGCCTTACGCTGGCGTTTTACCTAATTTCAGTTCTCAAAATTCGTTTGTAGTAGTGGCTTTAGCCACGTCGTGTGTAAAAAGTCAAAATATCAACCGTGTGCCGTCTAAATCCGCGGTTTTAATGTAATTCTTGTCGTTTTGCCGGAGAAAAATATGCGTCATTTCATTTTGCAACTGATAGCGGTACTCAGTTTATACAGTGTAGGAACGGCTTATGCCATTTCTCTTGAACTCGTTGACAAGCTCGATATCAAAGCGATAAAGAGCATCAATCTTATACAAACAGAGGAGGAATTTAGAGCCACTGTCGTCGTACAATTTAGTACCTCTGCTGATACCGCATTCAAATTCAAAAAGGCCAACTTTACCATCACCTTTAAAGACAGCAACGGCACCGAAATTAATTTGGGCACCACCCAATATGAAGAACTCGTCTTTCCCGCCAGCGAGGATGGCAACGAAAAGCTCAATGAAGAAATATTGGATGTCTACGTTGGCAAAAATGAGGCCGATACCATCACTCGCTTGATAAAGCTATTTAACCTTATCGCCAATCCAGACTCCGAATTTGAGATGATTTTGTCAGGCACGACAATCGTCGGCACAAGAGCAAGACGCGGTTGGATTTATCAGGGAAGCATTGAGATAGAAGACTTTGTCTTTTATCCGACGATTCAACGAGAAGTGCTATTCAAATAAACAAGGACTCCAAGATTTATCAAGGAGTCCAAGATTTATCTTGGCAAGGAGTCCAAGATTTATCTTGGCAGTCAAGGAGTCCAAGATTTATCTTGGCAGTCAAGGCTCAAGCCGACTCCCTTTTTAATTATACGGAACTTAACGAAAAATCCGTGAAAATGACATCAAACCTCGCTTATAAAATTCCTAGTAAAATGATATACTTGCTAATGTAATCTGTTCATTTTTCATTTTTCATATAAATCACCCACGAATAAATCCGTTTATTCCCTTTCATCCGTTGTACTTTCAGTATACTTTAACCATTGACTGACTTTTTTTTATACCAAGGATTAGACAAACATGCAACTTATCATCAAAAATTGCCTGGCTTAATGGACACATTGACAAAGCCAAAATAAATGAAACATGGCAAGGGTGGGGTTTCAATGAATGAACCAGATAATTTGCAAGAAAATGGGGAGCGAGTTAAACGACTTTATTCTCGTTTGCGAGAACACAAATATGATCTTGTGAGTGTGCCAAGTTTGATTCGCCAAATTGTTAAAAACGACTTATGGCGAAAATTCCGGGTTGAAAAAACGGGGCAAGTCGTTGAACATGACAGCTTCTTAGAATTTATTACTCAACCTCCTCCGGAAGGTTTAGGCGCAACTTACAAAAATCTCTGGATTCTTTGCCTAGACGATATTGAGGCTCAAGAAATGCTTGCCTCGTTAGTTCCCAATGAATCTGTGCCTACTCTTATTGAGAAAGTAACTGAAGCGAAGCCTTCTTTAGATAAACTCAGTAAAAACAGGGATTTTTTACGTCTCAAGAAAGAAGCTGAAAAAAAAGCTAATAAAAAAGCTGCAAAACTTATTCAACAAATACAAGAGGGAGTAACAGATGAAAAAGGTAAACCAATAACTCCTTACCGAGCTTTGGTTGAGCTAGGTATTCGTAAAAAGACCACTTCTATTCCTAAAACCGTCTCAGGTGCCGCGACTAAATTGCAACGTATCTTTAACCAAAAGCAAATTGGAGAGATTGTATCTCTATTAAAATAAATGAAAGCAAGCGTAGGGTGCAGCCTCCGGCACACTTTAAAATTCACTACAAAATTTATCTTGGCACAATCAAGCAGTCCAAGATTTATCTTGGCACAAGGAGTCCAAGATTTATCTTGGCAAGGAGTCCAAGATTTATCTTGGCAAGGAGTCCAAGATTTATCTTGGCAAGGAGTCCAAGATTTATCTTGGCAGTCAAGGAGTCCAAAATTTATCTTGGCACTCAAGGACTCCAACAATGGCAGATAAATTTTAACCCTTAAAAAAGGCTTTACACACGCAAAACAATCTCGTAAAGTGCGCCGCTCACTTGCAAGAGGCCATTATAGCGTTTTGCAAGAGGCTCATGCTGAGTTAAAAAAACCATGATGATAAGTGGGTAAACAAAAGTCTTTTAACATAACGAGCGGTAATAATCGCGAAAGCGACTACTACTGGAGGGCGGAAATATTCATACCACCCCTCAGCCAACAGCATCAGCCGTTATCTCGCGTAGCGAATTACTGCGTTTGTCTGAAAGCTAAAGTACATCTCAGGGCACTGCAAGAGGCTCAGTAGGCTTTAGCCTACTTTCGCTTTTAGACAACGGCTTTAGCCGTTGGCGTTAGGGTGGTATGGAAACTTCCGCCTTACTGTACTAACGTGAGTTCGACTTTAAATATCAAGGCCGGTTATAAATTTATTAAGTTATATCAATTAGTTATTTATAATGACTTAATTATCAATCATTTAAAAACAAAACACCTAAGTTGTACTTACTTCTTCCAGTTGATGGCCCACAAATCAGGATTATTCACGTATTAATGCTAAGGGTTTATATATTAAAAAATGTCTTTTTAATCAATTAATTGTAATCAACTGATTGATTAACATAAGATTAATATAACTTATTGAAAAATAAAGTCGAACTCACGTTACTACTACTCTAGCCACCAAGCGTACCTACTTACAAATTATTTTCTGAGGCGATGTTTGGTGTAAACCAACGAAATTTTTGTTGATGACGGCTTGGAGACGGCGTTAAATAATGATCATGATAGTTTTAACGAACACGAGGAACATTATTTCTACTTTGTCACATTACACCTAAGTAATTGATTTATATAGAGGGCCTGTTGGGGGCCATTCTGTTGAACTCAATGAGTTACTTTAAATCTGACAAAGTAGAATTATCAAGCCTTGCAAAATTATCTACACGACTATCTGGATCAGGTATTTAACGATATCAGAAAAGCGGCTTAACCGGTTATATATACGGAACGTACTTCAAATCCGTGAAAATGAAAAACGGAACGGCTAATAAAATTCATACTAAAATTATAGACTTAGATTAAATAAGTCATTTTTCATTTTTCATTAGTATAGACAGTAGGGTGGGCAAAATCCCTAAAGCTCACCCTTAGTTAATGTGCATAGAACACACCCGACTTGCTATAGTATTTCAGAAAATATCCGTCCAAGATAAATCTTGGACTCCAACCCAAATATTTATCTGAAAAGCGACTATACTATTAAAAATATTCTCACGCAAACAGGTAGAAACGACAAAAACGCGATTTTATCCGTCCAAGATAAATCTTGGACTCCAACCCAAATAGTTATCTGAAAAGCTATACCATTACAAGTATTCTCACGCAAACAGGTAGAAACGACAAAAACGCGATTTTATCCGTCCAAGATAAATCTTGGACTCCAACCCAAATAGTTATCTGAAAAGCGATACCATTACAAGTATTCTCACGCAAACAGGTAGAAACGACAAAAACGCGATTTTATCCGTCCAAGATAAATCTTGGACTCCAACCCAAATATTTATCTGAAAAGCGACTATACTATTAAAAATATTCTCACGCAAACAGGTAGAAACGACAAAAACGCGATTTTAAATAGGAGACTTTTATGCAATCTCATCGATATGTGTTATTGGGTTTGGTGCTGGTGATTTCGTGGATGCCGCTAGGAATAGCGCAGGAAACGACAGACACCACTTCAAAAACCACAGAGACATTGACGCGATTAACTCCACCCGCTGCCGATGCGGATGACTTGAGCTTAATCCAATACGCGCTACGTCTGCGAGAAATGCTACCACAATTGTTCATGGGGGCAAAAGGCTTATTAATATACGGAGTTGGCCCCAATTCCCAAGCGGAGGCGGCCAAATTGCAACGGGGCGATATTGTCATCGCTTATGCCGGACACCCGACGAATACAACGGAACAATTTGTTAATACCATTTCGCTTAACGCGAATAAACCCCAACTAGAACTACGCTTTATTCGTGCCAATCGAGTGCATACCGTGGTGTTGCACGGCGGATCGATTGGTATTCATTTCGCGGATATTACCGAGGAATTAGCGAGCAAACTGTTTCTTAAGGCATTAATTGGGGATAAAAAAACCGTCATTTTGCCAGCCATCCGGACTTACCCGCAAACGGCTGTGAAGGCGCAACAGTGGCTTCTTCGCAAAGTTGCTGACGGAGACGAAGCCGCTAACTATTTTCAATTTATTAGCGAATTGTTGACACTTTATTTTCAGAAAGCGTTAATAACTCTTGGAGAAGAAGGCCTACAAGCAGAGAAAATGGCTAATGATCTTGAGGCATTGAAGTTCTACCAAAAAGGCTTAAAAAACGCTCGTCAACTCAATGATAAAGCGTTTATTAGCTTATTTTTTGGCTACATTGGGAGAATTTATCAAAAACGCGGTCAATCTCAACAAGCCTTAGAATATTTCCAGCAAGCCTTGGAAATCACACGCGATCTCCGCGACAAATTTGGCGAAGCGACTCATTTAACTAACCTTGGCTTGGCGTACCAAGCGCTGGCTCAATACCAACAAGCCTTGGGATATTTCCAGCAAGCCTTGACTAGACACCGCGACATTGGTGATCAACGCAGGGAGGCTGGTGATCTGACCAACATCGGCGTGGTGTACCAAGAAACTGGAGAATCCCAACAAGCCTTAGAATATTTCCAGCAAGCCTTGGTTATACTCCGCAACCTTGGTAACAAACACAACAAAGAAGCAGAAATTCTGAACAACATTGGCGTGGCGTACCAAGCGCTGGCTCAATACCAACAAGCCTTGGGACATTTCCAGCAAGCCTTGGTTATACTCCGCAACCTTGGTAACAAACACAACGAAGAAGCAGAAATTCTGAACAACATTGGCGCGGTGTACCAAGATATTGGAGAATCCCAACAAGCCTTAGAATATTACCAGCAAGCCTTGGTTATACATCGCAAAAGCGGTCATAAACGTGGAGAAGCCGCTGTTTTTACCAATCTTGGCATCTTATACCAAGAAACGTTGGCACAATACCAAAAAGCCTTAGAATATCACCAACAAGCCCTAACTATACACCGTGAAATAGGTGATAAAGACGGGATAGGAAGTAATCTAAGCGGCATCGGTGCGGTGTACCAAGATATTGGAGAAACCCAACAAGCCTTGGAATATTACCAGCAAGCCTTAACTATACACCGCAACATTGGTGATCAACGCGGGGAGGCTGGTGATCTGACCAACCTTGGCTTGGTATACGAGCATGTTGGAAAATACCAACAAGCCTTAGATCATTTTCAGCAAGCACTCGCCATCTGTCGTAAAATCAACGACCGTTATGGTGAAAGCGCGGTTTTGTCCAATATTGGGGTGAACTATATTCATTTCGGCCAGTATCAACAAGCCCTTGAGCATCTTCAACAATCGCTGAACATTAGCCGAGAGATCGGCAACCCGCAGGGAGAAAGTTCAAATCTGAGTCATATTGGGAGTCTGTATCAGCTACAGGCTCAATATTTAAAAGCATTAGATTTTTACCAACAAGCCGTTGCAATTAGACACAAAATTGGTGATATCCGTGGAGAAGCGGCTGACATTAACAATATTGGCGTTCTTTATGAGACAATCGGTGACGGTGATAAAGCCTTAGCGTCTTATCAAAAAAGTCTGGATATTAAGCGCCAAATTGGCAACCGCGCTGGAGAAGCAGCGACGCTTACCAACATTGGAAATGTGTATGCCGTTCGTGGTGAATACTCAAAAGCCCTAGAATATCACCAACAGGCACTAGAAATTAACCGCTACACTCGTGACAGAAGCGGAGAAAGTGCCTGCCTAACCAATATCGCTAGTATACATCAAAGTTTGGGGCATTCTAAAAAAGCCTTAGATTTTAATCAACAAGCACTGGTTATTGCTCAACAGATTGGTAACCGTCAATCGGAAAGTGCGGTTCTTAATAATATTGGGATCATCTACCAAACGATTGGTCAATCTCAACAAGCCCGGAAAAACTTCCAGCAAGCCCAGAGTATAAGTCGTGAAATTGGCGACCGTCGTGGAGAAGCGATGAGTATTGGCAACATCGGCGGAGTCTATGCGGATATTGGTAACTATCAGCAAGCTTTACAACATTTTCAACAAGCACTTTCTATCCACCGCGAAATTGGCGCTCTCGAAAACGTCGCTGGTAGTCTCTTAAATATTGGCACTGTTTACCTGAGTTTTGGACAATATCTCAACGCGTTAGATTATTTTCAGCAAGCCTTGGATATCCTCCGTCGTCTTGATTATCGCGAAGGAGAAAGCACTGCCCTTGGTAATATTGGAGCCGTGTACGAAACGATTGGCCAATATGATAAAGCCTTGGATTTTCAGAAAAAAGCCTTGGCTATCGATCAAGCCATTGGCAATCGCCATGGTGAAGCCAGTGGACTTCACAACATCAGTGTCGTTTATGTCAGACTTGAACGATATGAAAAAGCCTTGGAATACAGTCAGCAGGGGTTGAACATCTTTCGTGAAATGGCTAACCGTCAAGGAGAAGGCCTTGTTCTTAATAGTCTAGGAATCATACACGAGAAGCTTGGTCAATCTGAAAAGGCTTTAGATTATTACCAACAAGCGTTGGCGATTAATCGTGAAATTGATAATCGCCTCTTGGAAGGATTTAACCTTGCTAATATTGGTGAGATATATCGACGGATGGGCCGCTATAAAGACGCGTTGCCATTTTTCCAAAAAGGCACCGATATTTTAACTAATCTTAATGCGTTGGGTACTCTATTATGGGAAGCTCAAAAGGGTTTAGCCGCTGTCGAAGTTCAGCTCAAACAATTTGACGCTGCTATTAAACACTATGAACAAGCCTTAGAGAACATCGACGCGTTACGTGCGGGGTTAACCGAAAAAGCGCACAAACTGTCATTTATGCGCGACAAAATGGTCGTGTATGATGAATTCATCGCCTTACTGCAAACGCTTCACAGCAAACACCCCGACAAAGGCTATGATCGCAAAGCCTTAGAAGTGTTTGAACGCAAACAAGGCCGCATTTTCCTAGAAGAAATGGGCCAAAGCGGCGCACGGCAGTTTGCCGGCTTACCGGCGGAGATTTCTCAAGCTGAACGCGAGTTGGAGAGCCAACGGGTTCAAACTCGTAAACAGTTGCTAGAAGAACGTTCCAAATTCATCACAGCGCAAAATCCGGCCAAACTCAAGTTTGGACGCCAGCGCGAGCAAGAACTTGAGGCTCAACAACAAGCCTTGCAAGCTAAAATCAAGCAGCAGTACCCAGAGTATTACGCACTTAAATACCCGCAACCCGTGCAACTAGACACGCTCCAGAAAAACGTGTTACGAGACGATGAACTCATGTTGGTTTACGGTGTGATGAAAGACAGCACGACATTATGGGTGATAGGCCAAAAAACATTCCAAATGTTCAACTTGCCGCTAAGCGAAACGGCCCTTGAAGACAAAGTGGCCCAACTACGGCAACTCATGGGAACAGACGATAAAACGCGGAATGCCTTGGTTTCAACAGAGGATTCCTCTTATTTAACGTTGATGGAAACAGATAACTCTGTGGAAACGGAGGAGGCCTCGCGAGGTGCCAGACGTCGCCGACGAAAAAAACGTGAGCGCAAACCCGATCCGCTTGCCAAAGCCAGCAAAAACTTATACACCCAACTGCTCCCAGAACAAGTGCGTCCTCTATTGACAGCACCGTACACCGTTTACGTGATACCGACAGGGCCGTTATATGTCTTGCCCTTTGAAACACTCGTGACTCAATTGTCCAACGATTCCAATAACAGACACTATTTAATAGAAGACGTGCCTATCGCTTACTTATCATCGGCCTCCTTGCTCAAAACCTTGCGCGAAGCCCAACAACGCAGGCAAAAGGTGGCCCGTTATCCGTTTTTAGCTTTTGCTAATCCGGTTTATGAGGCCGAACAAACCGCTTCAGTTTCCAAAACTGACGAAGTTTTAGCCTTGCGAAGCCAATCCTACCGTGCCATCCGGGGCAGCGATTTTGCAGAATTACCCGAAACCGAAGACGAAGCCAAAGAAATCGCCGCGCTGCTCAACGCACCCAAAGAGAATGAACCCGTGCTACAACTGCGCGAGGCCGCCTCTCGCCCCACGGTTTTCCAACTCAATGACAAAAAACGCCTAGACGACTATCAAACGATTTTATTTGCCGCGCACGGCATCCTGCCAGGTGAAATTGACCACATTACTCAATCGGCCTTAGTACTTTCCCACCCAGACACGTTGGGCTATCTAACGATGGCGGACGTATTTGCTTTACAACTCAACGCCAAACTGGTTAGCCTATCCGCTTGTAACACCGGCCGCGGCAAACGCCAACGTGGCGAAGGCGTGATGGGACTAACTCGTGCGTTTATGTACGCGGGCACGCCTAGAGTTGCCGTCACATTATGGGCCGTCGAATCCTATTCCGCGAAAAGACTCAGTGTTGGTTTCTTCAAACAACTCAAAAACCTCCAAAAACCAGCCGCCGCCCTCCGTGCCATTAAATTGCGTATGCTACGCGGTGAAGAAGGCCGAAAATACAAACGGCCGTACTATTGGGCACCATTTGTAGTGTTTGGAGAAGCATCAGGAATCCAAGATTTATCTTGGCACTAGTCCAAAATTTATCTTGGCAAGGAGTCCAAGATTTATCTTGGCACTCAAGGACTCGATGCCATTAACATTAAATTAAGTTAAGGAAAGGCCCGTTTGTAGTAGGCGATTTATCGCCTCACGCGCAGTCGTCCAAACTTTGCTCCCGTTTGGAGAGAGCAAAAACCTAAAAGTGATACGCGGGCCCCTGTTATTTACCTATATTTTTGCAGGTTTTTGGACTATCGATTTTGAGGGCCATAAAATATTTTGGATGTTTTCAAATCAAGTTATGGCCCTCTATCGCGCTTCATTAGTTAGACTTTTTGTAGGTATTTTGTTGCTTAACTTAATGGCAGTGACTCAAGAAGTCCAAGATTTATCTTGGCAAGGAGTCCAAGATTTATCTTGGCACTCAAGGAGTCCAACAATGGCTATGAATTTTAGCCCTTAAAAAATATTTTAGGGCAATCGCACGGCATTAAAAATCAATGAGTTACTAATTCACTGTGCTTTGGCGCGTCGTGAATTAAATGGCACATAATTCAATAAGTTACAGTTTAAATTTTCTATTCAATCAGTTATGCTCAGTTATAATCACAAATTCAATGACTTACAAATTTAGCGCCGTTTTGACTCTGTGAAAACATTGAGCAAATCCGTCAGTTATTAACTTTTTGAGTGAGACGTAAAATCAAAGAAACAGTCAAAATTCATTCGGCCCGAAAAGCGAAAGCTAAGAATTCATGTAAAACCTTAATTTTTTTATAAGCAGTTGATATTATTATATTTCAATAAAACCTTGATGCGATTACCCTAAATTGACGTTGCCACAATATTGAACTCTTGTTAACCTTATGGTTTAATAACGCTCTAAAAAATTATCCATCCACTGGAGGTTAGAATATCTGTAGGGTGGATTAATGGTGGATTCTAATCGGCTCCCTACACGGCTACATGACGTTTAGCCGCACAGCTCCACAAAAATTTTGTGCGTGCGGTTTTTGGCGTTTAACCGCACCGCTGGAAAATTCTTGTCATCCCCAAAGCCATGAACAGCAAATAACATGCCATTACCATAAAATTTCACGGAGAGAAATAAAATAACAAAAAATTAAGGGCTATTAAAACTGAGCAACCATTTAATTATTGGTTTGGGCAGAACAGGCGGTAAAATTATTCGCGCTTTTTGTAAAACCGTTTTTCAAGAATGGAAGAAAAACCCTAACCCAAGGATGTGAATATCGACTATCTGCTAACCCTCATAAACACCTTGTTATGAGCAACATTGGATAATGCCGGAGAATTTTAATGAAAGTTATTGTAGAAATTGAAAATGATGAAGATATGAAGCGCGTTGAAAGATTTTTAAAATTTTTGCAACCGGCTAGAATAAGATATACCTTGAAGAAGGCTAACAAACTCAGGGAATTTATTGAGTTTATCGAAAAGGAAGCCATCCCAGTAGAAAAGATTATTATTCCAAGTAGAGAACAGAGAAATGCAAGATAAAATTTTGACACAAATTTATGAGTTTACCTTGTTACAATTAGATCGGAAAAATCTCTAAGTCATTGATTACCTGTTGATTGACGAATAACTGTTAAAATATACTCACAAGGATTGCATAATCGAGGCGGATTTGTTATCCCTTCTTATAACGAAACGAAGTTCAGCGAAGCTAATCCTTGTAGTTGCTGTTAATAACTAATCCTTGTAGTTGCTGTTAATAACTATAGGGATTGCATAATGCCGCGGATTTTTTGTACGAAACGAAGGGAAGCAAGCTTTGGTTCGTTAGAAAAACGGATTTTATTCTTTCTTTATTATAACGAAACGAAGTTCAGCTAAGCTAATCCTTGTAGTTGCTGTTAACTGATCACTGAAAAGACACCAGCTTCCAAAATGTTTAAAAAGGCTTGACACACGCAAAACAATCTCGTTAAATATTAAGTTAAATTGCAAGAGGCCATTATAGCGTTTTGCAAGAGGCTCATGCGTGCCCCAGGGGTGTCACTTGCCACCCAAGCCAAGAGATAAATCTCAAGGCTAAGAGCTACTGTCGGCTCAAGCCGACTCCCTTTTTTTAGGTGCAGTAGTGATCGTCCTACGCACCATCAATCCGCGCATTATACGGAACGTACTTCTTTGGCCGTGAAAATGAAAATGGGCCAATAAGTGATTAAATTGTTTGTAAAATTACTCGCATATAAATATAATTTTCATTTTTCATTAGGTATAACTTATGCTTGGAACTACGCTTGCCATTTCAACTGTGTGGGGGAAGCACTCTACGCTGGCTGGCTTCATACAGGGTATTCAAACAGATTTATGGAAACGGGAGAAAATATCATGACTAAAATAGAATGGGTGCAAAATCAAGATGGTACAAAAGGCCATACTTGGAATCCAACAACGGGCTGCACAAAAATTTCGCCCGGATGTAAGCACTGTTATGCAGAAACGATGGCAAAACGTCTTCAAGCAATGGGGGTTAAAGGCTATGAAAAAGGGTTTGAATTGAAAGTTCATAACGAACGCCTTATGCAACCACTGAAAAGAAAAAAAGCCACGACTTATTTTGTGAATTCGATGAGTGATTTGTTTCACGAGAATGTACCAGACTCTTTTATAGAACAGGTATTTGAGGTAATACGACAAACCCCGCAACATACTTATCAAATTCTGACTAAACGTGCTGAACGTATGGCTGATTTTTGTAACACACAGCTTGTACCAGAAAATGCTTGGTTAGGTGTTTCTGTCGAAGATAAAAACTATGGTTTACCTCGAATTGATATTTTGAGAAATATTGATGTCCCTATTCGCTTTCTATCAATCGAGCCTTTATTAGAAGGACTTGGAGCAATTGATTTATCTGGTATCCATTGGGTTATTGTGGGCGGAGAATCTGGTCCAAAAGCCAGACAAATGAAACTAAAATGGGTGACAGATATAAAAAATCAATGTTCACAAGCAAGGGTTCCGTTGTTTATCAAACAAATGGGGAGTTACTGGGCGCGTAATCATTCAAAAAAAGGAAAGGGCAATGATATGTCTGAATGGGATAAAGAATTACGTGTGCAGGGTTATCCCTTAATACCTGCTGTGCTTATGTGACATTTGGCAATCATAACAATTGGTTGAGAATCGTAAAATGAACGATAATGTTTTCTTTGATGAATCGACAGAACAATCACAAGTCAAAGCAACAATAGTTGCTAAGTATTTCTGGGCGTGGGCTAAAGTGGTGATTCCACAAGCTAAAAAACGTTGCGGTAAAATAGCTTACATTGATCTATTTGCCGGTACAGGTAGTTACAAAGATGGGACAAAATCTACCCCTATCCTCGTGTTGGAACGTGCTATTCAAGATAAAGATATGCAGGAGATGTTAGTCACTATTTTTAATGACGTAAATTTAATTCACACTCAAACCTTGCAAAATGCCATTAATGCTATTCCCAACATAGAAACTTTAAAACACAAACCACAGATTATAAATCAAGAAGTTGGGGAAAACATAGTCAATATTTTTGAAGACATTAATCTCTTACCAACACTTTTTTTTGTAGATCCGTGGGGATATAAAGGGCTTTCACTTCGTCTTATCAATTCCGTACTCAAAAATTGGGGTTGTGATTGCATTTTCTTTTTTAATTACAATCGCATTAACATGGGATTGACTAACGAGATTATCAAAGAACATATCGATGCCCTTTTTGGAGAGAAACGTGCTGAGATACTCCGTACGAAACTCAATGCGTTGTCGCCTTCAGAGCGAGAATTAACGATTGTTGAAGAGATAACTCAGGCTCTCCAAGATGAAAAAGGTAAATATGTGCTACCTTTCTGTTTTAAAAATGAGCGCTGCAACCGCACCAGCCATCATCTCATTTTCGTAACCAAGCATATTAAAGGGTACGAAATAATGAAAGAGATTATGGCTAAAGAAAGTTCAAACAAGGAACAAGGTGTATCGGTATTTGAATATAACCCTGCTACGCAAAATCAACCTTTACTTTTTGAACTGTCACGTCCCCTTGATGATCTGGCAAAAACGTTGTTGAATCAATTTGCTGGTTGTACGATGACTATGAAAGCGGTTTATGAACAACATCATATTGGGAGACGCTATATTAAAGCTAATTACAAGAAAGTGCTTACTCAACTTGAACGTGAAGGCAGAATTATAACTAACCCGCCAGCTAACAAACGAATAAAACGCAAGGGCGAAGTCACATTTTCAGATAATGTTAGGGTCACTTTTCCGGTTATTGGGGATGTCGCGAAACCTGTCAACCAAATACAGGAACATTTATTTTAATGAACATCAATTCATTCAAACACAAACGCGCCCATATTCCTTCCAAAGAAGAATGAAAGTAGCTGAGTCGGGTGGGTTTTGGGCGCTGCGTTGCCCACCAAAACCTTCCTTATCAATCAAAAGTGGTGGGCAAGCGGACAATTCGTAAAATTCTACTCCTTCTTTCAGGCTTATCCTACGACACCTGCTTCCAAAATAGTTAAAACTCCCCTATCCGCATCCAACTCCGCCTCAACGCCTATCGGGAGCGTCAATTTATCCGGAGTATGTCCAATCGTTAACCCATACAAAACCGGGATATTCAAATTCCCCAAAATATTATCAAGCACTTCTCCAAGAGAATAATCCCAAGTATAACCTTTTGACTGACAACTATCACATTTACCAAAAATAATGCCGGCCGCTTGTTGTAACTTCCCTGCCAATCGCAATTGTGTCAGCATCCTATCAATTCGGTAAGTTCTTTCACCTGTGTCTTCCAAAAACAGGATTTTCCCGTTGGTATCAATCTCATAAGGCGTTCCCATCAAATCGGAAATTAAAGACAAATTGCCACCCATCAAACGCCCCTTGGCTTTGCCTGAATGAATCGTGCGAAGGAGATGTTTTGGCCTAATGCCTTTATTTTCAATCGGATTAGTGACTTCGCCCAACGGTGCCGTCTCAAAAAGGGCCTTTTGGAAATGCGCCACCGTATAATCCGTCAATGAAGACAGCAAAACCGGGCCATGAAATGTGACTAAACCCGTATATTTATGTATCGCAAGGTGCATCGCGGTAATATCACTAAACCCAACATAAATCTTCGGATTTTGCCGAATCAAGTCATAGTCAATTCCGTCGAGCAATTGAGAAGAACCATATCCGCCCCGTATTTCAAAAATCGCGTTGACTTCATCATCTGAAAACATCTCATGCAAATTCGCCAACCGCTCTTCAACGGTTCTCGTTTTATGGCCGCTCCCGTTGGCAACATATCGGCCCAATTTCAGGTTGAGGCCCAAATAATCAAGAACTTGTTTTGCCCTTAAAATATGATCCGGATCGGAAACCGCCGTCGCTGAAGCAATCACGCCGACGGTATCACCCTTATGCAACACTTTCGGGCGAATTAGATTTTCTGGCATAGTTTCAGCGACGCTGACTTTGGGTGCCAACGGAAAAGCAAGGGCGGCACCTAGTGTGCTTGAAATAAAACTTCTTCTTTGCATAAACAATCAATCCTCTACCTATTTATTATATAGTCAAAGATAAAGGCCGTTTGTAGCGTTTGTAGTAGGCGATTTATCGCCGTCGCGGCCCGTTTGTAGTAGGCGATTTATCGCCGTTCGCCTACTAACCTACAGTAGTGTGTTATTTGTACAACTAATTGCGCGAATAAGTACAACTAATTGCGCGGATAAACGAATTGGCTGTCATCTAGTACAACTCATTGCGCGGATAAGTACAACTAATTACGCAGATAAGTACAACTAATTACGCGGATAAACGAATTAGCGGCCGCCTAGTACAACTAATTGCGCGGATAAACGAATTGGATAAAGGAATTTTTCGGCTTCTGACAGATTGATTTGAGTCAATTCAAATGATTGCATGGCCCTCAAATAAATGTGATGGACTGATGTTGCCAATACTGTCGTTGCAGACGTGCTGAGGTTTCGGCCTTTTACCATCTATCCCGTTTTTCTAACTCATTGAATCGATAGTACAACGAATTACGCGGATAAACGAATTGGATAACGGAATTTTTCGGCTTCTGACAGATTGATTTGAGTCAATTCAAATGATTGCATGGCCCTCAAATAAATGTGAGGGACTGATGTTGCCAATACTGTCGTCGCAGACGTGCTGAGGTTTCGGCCTTTTACCATCTATCAGTTTTTTTAACTCATTGAATACCAAGTTTTATTTGGGAACGATGGAAACTGTTAGGAGTGAAACGAATTTTTAAGTCGGTGTACTCGATTTTTTTCTAAACGAGATGAGCCAGATTTCTTCCGGAAAATAATAGGTTGAATCTTTCAAGAGTGATTTCAGATAGTTTCCCATCTCTTTGTGATCAAGTAAATTATTCAACTGTGTCTTTCTAGGTGCATATGCAGTTTCTGAAGAATATTCTTCACTAAAAGAATTGATTGTGGCTTCTTCCAGAATATAATGCTCGACAGTAGCAAAATCGTCCTGTTGTATTTGTTCATGGTAAGTAATGACATGCACTTGATATTCAATGCCTAATGTTTCTAAGGCCTTCGTAATATCTTCTGCTGAAACAAATCTTTCACCTTCACCCTCATGAAATACTTCAAGGTATTTCTCATAGAAACTGACGTAGAAGGAACGATGAGTCGCTTGAGCAATAAATGCACTTCCTGTTTCATTAAGAGAAGCAAAAAGTTTTTCTATTACCAAGGTTAAGTCATGATGTGGAATCGCATAAAAACCATGCATTGACCATATCACATCGTAACAGTCATTTTATAACGTTATGCGTTGAATGGGAGAAATATATTGAGTACCTAATTTTAACGGAGAACGTATTTTTTCAGCCGCTTGTAATAAGGCACTTTCGGAATTATCTAATAAATCATATACCATTTCCCGCTTACCTGATTGAGATATTTGTGGTGCTACATAGTAGAGAAAAGCCTGTATCCAGCGGCCGGTTCCACAAGCAATCTATAATAATCGAATGGTGGGTGGCGTTTTTTGAAGGTGGCCGTTGTATAGAGATGAAAATACCTTTTGCCAATCGAACCTTTGAGCTAATTGCCGGTAGTCGTCAACCGGATCGTTATCCTTTGCAATCTTTATGACACTGGAAGAGGTGGTAGTTTTGTTTATGATAAAAATACCCATTGGCTCATATAGAACCGAACGTTCGTCTTGAATTTCAGCATGATTTATCAAGGATTGTAATAACCTCGTTAATTTTTTCTGATGAACCTGTCGCAGATCACATTCCATACAAAAGGATAGAATTTTTAATCCCACTTCTGATTGATTAAGGCATTCTGTCACATCTAAATAGGCATCTACCTCGTAAAAACGATAGAAACATCCGTACTCTTGATCAAGTTGTCTTTTGATATCTTCTGTGGTATTTGTCAAGGTTTTTTTTCTAAGGTTTGTATCAATAGGGCCAGGTTGTCGAATTGATAGGCCTTAATTTTGTTAATGGCCCCCAAGTCAAAAAAATAAAAGGTTTTTTCTGTCAATTGCTTTGTATCAATAGGGCCAAGTTGTCGAATTGATAGGCCTTAATTTTGTTAATGGCCCCCAAGTCAAAAAAATAAAAGGTTTTTTCTGTCAATTGCTTTGTATCAATAGGGCCAGGTTGTCGAATTGATAGGCCTTAATTTTGTTAATGGCCCCCAAGTCAAAAAAATAAAAGGTTTTTTCTGTCAATTGCTTTGTATCAATAGGGCCAGGTTGTCGAATTGATCGGGCTTAATTTTGTTAATGGCCCTCAATTCAAAAAAAACAAGGTTTTTTCTGTCAATTGCTTTGTATCAATAGGGCCAGGTTGTAGAATTGATAGGCTTTGTTAATGGCCCCCAAGTCAAAACCTCCAAGTCTGGGGGCTTAACGAAAAGTTTATCATTACGCTTGTATTTTACCCTTAAATTCCTTAAAATGCCGCCTCTTTGACTGGCATTCCAATTGATGCCCAATTGACGGAGAATGATTTTATGTACGCTGTGATTCAAACAGGCGGCAAACAACACAAAGTAGTGCCCGGCAGTTTCCTAACAATAGAAAAAATTCCTGGCGAGGTTGGCGCGAGCGTTGATTTTAATGACGTGCTAATGGTAGCCAATGGCGATGATGTTAGGATTGGAGCGCCACAAGTAGACGGTGGTAAAGTTACTGCCATTGTGCATGAACAGGGACGTGGCAAAAAAATCAATATCCTCAAATTTAAACGCCGTAAACACCATCTTAAGCGAATGGGACATCGCCAACATTATACCGACGTGAGAATCACCGGTATTATGGCGGATGGGATTGAGGAAACGTGGCAGCCTCCCGAAAAGCCGGCAGCAGAGGTTGAGGCAACGCCGTCTGACATGGTGGCTGAGGCCCTAAAGGTTGAGGTAACGCCATCTGACACGGTGGCTGAGGTTCTAAAGGTTGAGGCAACCTCCTCTGACACGGCGGCTGACACGCAAAAGGTTGAGGTAACGCCGTCTGATACGGTGGCTGAGGCCCTAAAGGTTAAGGCAACGTCACCAAGCGTACCGGTTGACACGCAAAAGGCCGAGGCAACGCCTTCTGACGCGGCGGCTGACACGCAAAAGGTTGAGGTAACGCCACCAAGCGTATCGGTTGAGATGCAAAAGCTTGAGGCAGCGCCTTCTGACACGGCGGCCGAGGCGCAAAAGGTTGAGGTAACGCCACCAAGTACGCCAACTGAAATTCAAAAGAGTGATGTTACCCCAGATGAAAAGCAAAACACCGAGGTAAAAAAACATGGCACATAAAAAAGCGGGCGGCAGTAGCCGCAATGGACGCGATTCACATTCAAAACGCCTTGGCATTAAACACTATGGCGGTGAAAAAGTCTTGGCTGGCAATATCCTAGTGCGTCAACGGGGCACGAAATTTCACCCTGGCGTGAATGTGGGCCGAGGCAAGGATGATACGTTATTTGCTAAAGCCCATGGCATCGTCGAGTTTAAAAGAAAAGGCCCTAAAAACCGTCAATTTATTAACGTTATTGCCCCACCACCGGCACCTGAAGCTGAGGCTGTCGCGTCGGCGGCATAATTAAATAATGCGAATTAAGAATGAAAAATGAAAAATGAAAAATGAACAAAGACTTATAAAATCACTCTCAATCAAGACGTTTTTATAAGTCATTGATTTCATAATATTCAATTCAACCCTTAATTCGCATATATATAGATTTTCAGATATTTTCAAAGTGAATAGCCCTATATTTCGTCCTCAGTCCAAGATTTATCTTGGACATCTATTTATCCGGAGTCCAAGATTCAACTTGGACATCTAAATCTCCGGAGTCCAAGATTTATCTTGGACGTCTCGGAGTCCGGAGTCCAAGATTTATCTTGGACGTCTAAACATCGGATGTGTTAATAAAAATGAGGGTATTTGGAGTCCAAGCGGGCGCTTGTCCAAAGCTAAAGCTTTGGACTCCAGTTGCCCAAAGATTCCAATACAGTTGTTTCTTATGAAATTTGTTGATGAGGCCACTATTGAAGTCGTCGCTGGTAAAGGCGGAGATGGTTGCTTGAGTTTTCGGCGCGAAAAGTTTATTCCGTATGGTGGGCCTAACGGTGGTGATGGTGGTGAAGGTGGTAGTGTCTATTTGGTAGCCGATGCCGATTTAAATACTTTAGTGGATTTTCGTTATAAGCGTCTTTTTCGTGCTAAACATGGCGAACATGGCAAGGGTAGTGAATGTACTGGCAAAAATGGCCAAGATTTGTCTATTAAAGTGGCGGTGGGCACATTAGCCTATGATGTCAACACAGACGAATTCCTTGGTGATTTAGTCAAGCCCGGACAAACTTTGCTAGTTGCAAAAGGCGGACAGCATGGCTTAGGCAATGTCCATTTTAAGAGCAGCACTAACCGCACACCGCGCCGCATCACTAACGGCACCCTTGGCGAAGATCGCAGCTTGCGCCTAGAATTACAAGTGTTAGCCGATGTCGGCTTGTTGGGTTTACCCAATGCCGGCAAATCCACCTTTATTCGCGCTGTTTCCGCCGCTCGCCCCAAAATCGCCGATTATCCGTTTACCACTTTGCATCCAAACTTGGGCGTAGTGTCTATTGACATTGATCGCAATTTTGTGATTGCCGATATTCCCGGTTTGATTGAAGGCGCGGCGGATGGCGCTGGCTTAGGAGCGCTGTTTTTAAAGCATTTATCACGCACTCGTTTATTGTTGCATATCGTCGATATTGCGCCGCTAGAGGGTGATCCGGTATCAGATGCCATTAAGATTATTCAAGAACTTGAAAAATATAGCTCGGATTTAGCGGCACGAGAGCGTTGGCTAGTTTTAAATAAAATAGATTTGTTACCCCCGGATGAACAAGCGCAGCATTGTCAAGCCATTATTGAGCGATTGGATTGGCAAGGGCGCGTGTTTCAAGTATCGGCTGTGTCAGGGCAAGGATGTATGGATGTGTGTTATAGCGTTATGAATTATTTAGAAGACTTACGCGAAGACGCAAAGGCGCAAAGCGTTTAACAATAAATTCGTTTATTCCCCAAATCCCAAGGGCGAAATCCCAGGGGCGGTGCCCCTGGCTTTAGTAATACGCCCCTTTGGGGCTAATAAATCCGTTTGTGGCAAAAATCTCTAGGGGCAACGCCCCTGGCAAGCCCCAACGGGGCGAAATTAATAAAGCCCCAACGGGGCGAAATTAATGTAATACGCCCCTTCGGGGCTAATAAATTCGTTTATTCAAAAAATCCGTTGTACTTTCACTCTATCTATATGAATACCCGCCAAAAACTCGGAAAATATAAACGTTGGGTTATCAAAATAGGCAGTGCCTTGCTCACCAATAACGGGCGCGGAATAGATAAAGCAGCCATTAAAAACTGGGTTGCTCAAATGGCAACGTTGCATCAACGCGGTGTCGAATTAGTCTTAGTCTCCTCTGGGGCAGTTGCCGAAGGCATGACACGCTTAAAATGGACAAAACGCCCCACCGCCCTGTACAAATTGCAAGCCGCGGCGGCGGTTGGACAAATGGGCATGGTACAAACTTATGAATCGTTTTTCCAAGAACATGCCATGCACACGGCACAAATCTTACTCACCCATGACGATTTAGTCAGCCGCCAACGCTATCTGAATGCCCGCAGCACTTTACACTCGCTTATTCACTTAGATGTCGTGCCCGTCGTCAATGAAAATGATACCGTCACAACAGAAGAAATTCGCTTTGGTGATAATGACACGTTGGCAGGTTTGGTGGCTAATCTGATAGAAGCTGACTTGCTGGTGATATTGACTGATCAACAAGGTTTATATGAAGGTGATCCACGCATAAACCCAACCGCAAAGCTCATTGAAGAAGGCTACGCCGGCGATTCTCGTTTGGAAGCGATGGCAGGTGATACGGGCGGCAAATTAGGACGGGGTGGCATGTTGACTAAACTTCGGGCAGCGACGCTGGCGGCTCGCAGTGGTACGGCAACGTTGATTGCCTCAGGTAAAGTGCCCGACGTGCTGTTGCAGATTGCAGAAGGAGAAAAGATAGGGACTTTATTACAGCCCGCTCAAGCACCCCTCGCGGCACGTAAACAATGGTTGGCTTCACACCTGAAAATGCGTGGTAGCCTCTATTTAGATGAAGGAGCCGTCAACGTGTTGCGCCATTCTGGTAAAAGCCTGTTGGCGATTGGCGTGACTCGTGCTGATGGAGAATTTGCACGGGGCGATATGGTGGCTTGTCTGAGCAAGGCGGGAATAGAAGTGGCGCGTGGTTTGGTGAATTATAGCGCGGAAGAAACTCAGAAAATTTTAGGCCTTCCGAGTAACAAAATTGAAGACGTTCTTGGTTATGTTGATGAACCTGAGTTGATTCATCGGGATAATTTGGTGTTGGTGTAATAAAGTCTAGTTAGAGTGAGAAGACAACGTATTTTTGGAATAAACGGATTTTTTCTAGTTAGGCCTTCCAAGTAACCAAATTGAAGAGGTTCTTGGTTATGTTGATGAGCCAGAATTGATTTATCGGGATAATTTCGTGTTGGTGTAATATATACTAGACACCGCACTGCCATTAAGTTAAGCAAAAAACACCTACAAAAAGTATAACTAATGAACCGCGACAGAGGGCCATAACTTAATTTGAAAACCTCCAAAATATTTTATGGCCCTCAAACAACACAAATAGCCCTACAAAAAACCTTGTTTTACTACAAGGAGTCCAAACTTGAGTTTGGCAGTCGTCCAAACTAACGTTTGGCAATAGCACAAGGAGTCCAAACTAAAAAATAGACGCAAAAGTTTTGAGGCGATAAATCGCCTACTACAAACACTACAAACGACAAACGGGCACCCTTTTCCTTAACTTAATGGTATTGGAGCAAAGATTGGACTTCTGCCAAACGTTAGTTTGGACGACTTGCCAAACGTTAGTTTGGACGACTGCACTAATTTTAATCTTGCTCATCAATGAGCCAACTGCCTCGCTTATCTGAAACCAGTTCAAAAGTATGGGTTTGATAAACCACGCGTCCTCTTCTTTTTTTGACGTAGCGTAATCTCGCTTTAACCGTGGCCGTGTTAGCATTTTTGGCCCGTATCTTTGCCCATCGAACATTAACTCTTCTGATGCTATTCCACCAACGTTTATAAGGCTTCTGCTTGTAATTGCCTTCGTAGTTGCAGCAGTGATATTGATCTTTGAAGTTGGTTGAGAGCATTGACCATGTTTGGTTGTATTCCCGACGGTTGATGGCCGCGTAATAGTCTCGAATAAATTGGTCAGGCTCAAGGTATTGAACCGGTGGCTCTGGTTCAGTGTACTGAACAGAAGGTACTGGCCGAGTGTACGGAATAGAGGTTTCCGGCCGAGTGTACGGAATAGAGGTTTCCGGCCGAGTGTTCGGAATAGAGGTTTCCGGTCGAGTGTTCGGAATAGATGTTTCCGGCCGAGTGTACGGAGTAGATGTTTCCGGCTGAGTGAGTCTCACCGTTTCACCACACGGAGCAAAACAAAACCGATGAGTCAAAGATAAAGATTGCCACGGCACCTGTTGACCATGAGTTTCTTTTTCCACTTGTGCCGTCACTTCAATAAATAAGTCGGCGATACTCATGTGGGGTATGGTGCGTAAAGCCGTCAGCAAGTGTTTTGTATAAGTGCCGTTACGTCCAGTGCCATCTTCGGCCGTCGTGCCGGGCGCGGTGGCGTAAGCAATCAAGGAACCTCTGACACTATCCATGCGAGCCAAGCCACGTCGTAAGTTTCTGAAACGACGTAAAAAAGGATTATTGCGGCAGGCATCAAGAATCACAATATTGACCCCATTTTTATTGGCCTGCTCCATGTGTTTCAGCACGTAGGATGCGTCTATCGTCTCAAATTCGATATCAAATTCGCTTTCGATGTCGGCCCCCACTGGCACTAAGTAATTATGGTTGGCATGTTGGACACCATGTCCAGAGTAGTAAAACAGGCCTATGCCACCATTACGCAAACGCTGCTCAAACTCACGCACGGCGTTTATCATGGTTTTTTGGTCGGCATTCTGCGCTAAAATCACTTCAAAGCCCAAACGTTTGAGGGTATTTGCCATGTCATTGGCATCGTTTTCGGGATTGCGTAGTGGTGCGCCTTGGTAATCGGCATTTCCAATCACCAAAGCAAGGCGCGAGGTGTTGGCGTAGGCCGAGGTTAGGGTAGCGATTAAAACGACACTGCTAAGAAAAATAGTGAGGTAACGATGCATAATGAATTCCTATTAAACGACACAATTTTTGATTATGGAGTCATTTGGTTATTAATCAAGACACAAGGAGTCCAAACTTGAGTTTGGCACAAGTTCAAAGTGTCCCTATCCGAATAAATTCTACCCGACGATTTTTGGCGCGTCCTTGTTTGGTATCGTTAGATTCAATCGCCTGACTTTCGCCATATCCTTTGATAATCAGGCGATAGGCCGCAATTTTATATTTTTCAGTCAGTAAATCTTTAACTGCTTGGGCGCGACGCTTGGATAACTTGGTATTATATTCGTCATTTCCCTGATTGTCTGTATGTCCCCCTATCTCCACTACCGCTTCTGCTAAATCACCTTGCAAAGTCTTGGCGTATTCGCGCAACCGGGGATAAGATTCTTTTTGAATAAAAGCGGAATTAAAGTCAAAATGGATAAACGCACTGACGTTATCTCTTGCGTCACCCAAACTTGTTGTGTCCAAGCCGGCTATTTGCCACAATGGGATGAATTTGTTAGTTAAGGTGTTGACGAGTTCCGCGTTGGTGGTTGAAAGAGATAGATTGGTCGCTAAATCAAGATTTCCCAATAATATTAAAAAACTAATTCCCAATACTTTCGTTGATAGGCCGTGTTTTTGAGGTGTTCTCGATTTCATTTGAGCTACCTCTTTATCAAGTTTTTTGGTTATATCGCCCAGAAAACGACAAGGATTGCATATAAGCAAGGATTTTTCTACAACAACTACAAGGATTGTATATAAAAAAGGATTTTAAAAAAAAGACTCGGATTGTAGGCTTATGAACAAGGATTTTTCTACAACAACTACAAGGATTGTATATAAAAAAGGATTTAAAAAAAAGACGAGTGCGGGATCGCTCCAGTTTCCGTACCACCCAAAAGTCAAAGAAATATTTCGTGGTATTTAACCGTTGAGAAAAAGGATGGAAAAGTTTTTCATAGCGTTAGATTTGTTAAGTAGCCGTCCAGATATTATTCAAATATAACGTTAATAACAATATTCTTTTTCGTCGTAAAAATACAGAAATACTTCTGTATTGGTACTTATTACAAAAATTTGACAGGTACTATCTCTTGAATGGATAGTGTCTGTGGGACAAATACTTAAATCTTGACTAGGCGAAAACCAACAAAGTTGAGGCGGTAGTCTCGCCGGTACCAGTCACGATATGCTGCACGTACACTCCACGGGGTGTTGAACCAGGAACCACCGCGAATCACGCGAAATTCGGTACTATTTTTGCCCACCGCACAACGTTGTTCTTTTCCGTTATATTTTTCCTCATATTCTGAGCATGTCCATTCCCAAACATTCCCTAATATGTCAAATAAGCCGAAAGGGTTGGGTTGAAAAAGGCCTACCGGGGCTGCTGGAACATAGTTATCCACGCAATTATGAATACTTCCCCAGTTCAATTCGTTTTTGAATGTTCCGTCTCTGACATTGGCATAACGACACGCATGATCGGGTTCATTTCCCCAATATCGGGATGTTTGGGTTCCCGCCCGTGCCGCGTATTCCCATTCCGCTTCAGTTGGCAAGCGATATTGTTGCCGGGTTTGTTTACTTAACCAGCCGGCGTAAGCCATTGCATTTTCCCAAGAAACGTTTATCACCGGCCGATTGCCCCGCCCCCAGCCTTCATCATCGGGCATTTCTTTGCCGGTGGCTTCTGCAAAACGGTCATATTCTGCAAAACTCACCTCGTAGCGTTCCATCGCAAAGCGATCCACCGATACCCAATGCACTGGTTGCTCGTCGTTATCACCGACATCTTGAATATCTCCCATACGGAACCGCCCAGCGGGAATCCATACCATTTCAGGCCCCTCGCTGCCGTCTTGTAAACGGTCACGAAAAACTTTATCGTGTGTCAATGTGTTGCTGCTAGGGGGCTGTGTCAGAGGTTGTGGGGGCACAACGGTTTCCTTTGAACGAGGCGATTGTGCAAAATAAAACGTGTTTACCAAAGACACCGATTCCCAAGGCGCTTGCTTTTGATTCGTTTTCTGCTTTACCTTGAGACGGACTTTGATAAAGAAGTCGGTGAGACTCAAATGTGGCCTATGACGCAACGCGTCTAACAAGTGTTTAGTATAAGTACTATGGCCCTCATTGCTTGCTTTAATCGACACGGTGTCAGGGGCACAGGCGTAAGCAATCATTGTCTTCGTTGGACTTTCCGTTTTTGCCAAGCCGTCTCGTAAGTTGGCAATATCCTTTTTATAAGGATTATCTCGACAGGCTTCAAGAATGACAATGTTGATCCTATTATTGGCTTGCTCCATTTGTGCGAGAACACGTTTGACCTCTAAGGATTCAAATTCGATGTCAGCTTCGCTTAGGATATTGGCATTAACCGGCACTAAAAAGTTACGGCCTTTGGTTTGCAGCCCATATCCTGAAAAATAAAACAAGCCTACGCCGCCATTCTGATGCAACTGCGTCCCAAATTGTTGCACCGCCTCTATCATGGCGCGACGCTGAACATTGGGTTTTAAAATAACTTTAAAGCCTAACTCTTTGAGGACGGCCGCCATCTCGTTGGCATCATTGACGGGGGTGTCTAACGACGACACGTTTTGGTAGGTACCGTTGCCAATCACTAAGGCAAGGCGTGAGGCGTGGGCCTCTGTCACGGCCAGGATCAAAAAAACAATACTAAAACAAATGCTTATGCAATTTTGCATGGTGGAATTCTCTTGGCAGTTGGCATTAGACACCAAAACCACAAAATGAAAAAAAATAAAAAATCTATTGACAGACAAAAATTATTTTAATTCGACTATTTTTTGGTAGTTTTGGCGTTTTTAAGTAAGAGTTAATGAAGTAATAGTATGAACTAATAGGCTTTGCTCATCAAGGTATAGTGAAAAGTACACGTTTGAGAAATCCGATTTTTCCAAAAAATCGGATTTCTTGTTTCTTGGGCATTTGATTAGCTTGTCATTAACAATTCACAATTCACAATTCACAATTTATTCCGGGGCATTTCCCTCACCAGCCGAAACCCTACAAAGGCTCGACGGTAGTCGATAATATTCCGCTCCCGTTGTGATACTCGCACTCGCCGCGGTTTGTTAAACCAAGAGCCGCCGCGAATGACTCGACTGTCGTTATGTTTGGTTTTGTGGAAAACGCCGCGTTGTTCAGCGCCGCGATAGTGCCACTGATAGGGTGAGCATGTCCACTCCCAAACATTGCCCACCGTGTCACAGAGTCCAAACGGATTGGCTGGAAAAGAACAGACAGGGGCCGTCATTTCGTTTGGCGCATCATACCCCCATTGTGATTGACAGCCGTGGCAAGCGGCCCGATTTTTCCCAATTTGATTGCCCCACCAATAGTTGGTTTCTGTGCCAGCGCGTGCGGCATATTCCCATTCGGCCTCGGTGGGCAAACGATAGCGTTGTCCGGTTTGCTCACTTAACCACGCGGCATAAGCCATCGCATCTTCAAAAGAAACAAAAATCACAGGCCGATTGCCGCGCCCCCAGCCTCTATCATCGGGTTTTTCTCGGCCTGTCGCTTCGGCAAAGCGATCATAGTCGGCAAAAGTGACTTCGGCGCGTTGAAAAGCAAAACGGTTGATAGATACGGTATGCACAGGCCCCTCATTGAAAAGTTTCTTGGCTTTCCGATTGCCCATCTGAAATTCTCCGGCGGGAATGATGACCATTTCCGGCCCTAAACTGCCATCTTGTAATTGGTCACGGAATGAAATCCCTCCAGAAATCCCCCCTAACCTCCCTTTAGAAAAGGGAAGGATTGAGTTTTCTTCAGGGTTAGCGTGAGCGGGTGTCAGCAGGACGGTGCTAAAAAAAATTAGGCGAACAAAATAGCGCAGAATACTAAACATAATGGACTGTTAATGCGAATTAAGAATGAAAAATGAAAAATTAAGAATTTCAGGCTAAAGTTTCGCTCCGCGAAACTTTAGCCTGAAAAAGACTTATAAATTAAGAATGAAATCTCTGTGAAACGCCGTGATTTTCCGTGTTCTCTGTGTTGAATATTCAAAAACTGATAGTTCTTAAGCAGATTAGAAAAAATCCGTTTATTCCCCAAATCCGTTATACTCTAACGATAGTTTACCGCTTGCACCGCGAATGTAGTATGCTTTGCAAAAATATTTTTAGGCTCGGAGTAGTGACGAATGAAAAATCATTTTTTACCAGGGCTGATAGGGGTATACTTACTATTTACCAGTTTGAGTCTGAGTGTAACGGGCTGTGGTAAAAAAGGTGATTTAGTGCGCCCAGTGCCCGGCGAACAACAACAATCGTCGCAAGATGAGTCGTCGCAAGATGAGTCGTCGCAAGATGACTTGTCGCAAGACGATAAGCAAAGTGAGTCCAGCGAAGAGGCGTTGCAAGACGATAAGCAAACTGAGTCCAACGAAGAGTCCTCGCAAGACGATGAGCAAACTGAGTCCAGCGAAGACAAATAAAGTGAGTCTATGCCTTGAAATCAATTTGAGCAGTACAGGAACAGGCTCGCATTCAACAAGACGCGACGCTTACGGAGAGCGCAAAGCATTCCCAGCCGGCGGTTCAATGCCATTAAGTTAAGCAACAAAACACCTACAAAAAGTATCACCAATGAAGCGCGATAGAGGGCCATCACTTAATTTGAAAACCTCCAAAATATTTTATGGCCCTCAAATCGGCCAAATAACCCTAAAAAATATGTAAATAACAGGGCCGCGTATCACTACGCTGCTAAACGTTAGTTTGGACGACTCGTTGTTTGCGTGAGGCGATAAATCGCCTACTACAAACTATGCTTTAACAATTATGGACGATTTTAACTATCAAAACGGCACTCTCCACGCCGAAAACGTCAATTTAATCACACTGGCTAACACTTATGGCACACCCTGTTACGTGTACTCTCGCGCCACCTTTGAGCGCCATTGGCACGCCTTTGATAAAGCGCTACTAAATCGTCGCCATCTTATCTGTTATGCCGTCAAAGCCAATTCCAATCTCGCCGTATTAAACATATTAGCCCAGTTAGGCGCTGGATTTGATATTGTATCAGGCGGCGAATTGGAGCGAGTCTTACGGGCGGGGGGCAAACCGGATAAAATCGTCTTTTCCGGTATCGGCAAAACGGTGGCAGAAATGCGTCGCGCTTTAGAAGTGGGCATTCGGTGTTTTAATGTTGAATCAGAGGCCGAATTGCAGCGCCTTAATCGAGTCGCCCTTGAACTGGGCAAGATTGCGCCCATCTCTGTGCGCGTGAATCCCGACGTAGACGCGAAAACGCATCCGTATATCTCAACCGGCTTAAAACAAAATAAATTTGGTATTGATGTCGATATTGCCGCCCAAGTTTATGCCCAAGCGGCCGCATTGCCCCATTTACAAATCACTGGCATAGATTGTCATATTGGTTCACAATTAACGGACACGGCACCGTTTGTGGATGCGTTGCAACGTGTCATGGTTTTAGTCGAAACCTTAACAAACATGGGCATCCATTTACAACATATCGATCTCGGTGGCGGCTTAGGCGTGCGCTATCGTGATGAAACAGTGCCAGAGCCAGAACAATATGTACATGCCCTTAATCAAGTCTTAGGCGATAATAATTATGAAATTATATTAGAGCCGGGGCGAGCGATTGCCGCTAACGCGGGTATTTTACTCACTAAAGTTGAATATCTCAAAAACACGGCCGACAAACATTTTGCCATTGTTGATGCGGCGATAAATGACTTACTCCGCCCGGCTCTGTATAATGCGTGGCAAGAAATTTTACCGGTGCAACCGAGACAAAACGAGGCCGTGCGATGCTACGATATTGTGGGCCCGATCTGTGAGACTGGAGATTTTATCGGAAAAAACCGGGACTTAGCTTTGCGTGAAGGCGATTTCTTAGCGGTGCGTACTAGCGGCGCTTATGGATTTACGATGAGTTCCAATTATAATACGCGCCCTAGAGCGGCCGAATTGATGGTCGATGGTGAGCGTGTGACGGTGGTGCGTCGGCGCGAGACTATAGACGATTTGTTGGCCTTAGAAAATTTCAGTGATCCGTAGCCCACCATTTGACGGCATAAAACCTTCGATATTTAATGGGTTTTCGATCTACTGAGTATCAGTTATCAGATTCATGGTGGGCTGCTAAGCGATAAGATCGGGGTACTATCCGAGATCATACCGCCCGCTTAGGTGGGCTACAGTTCATCCCTAATATTTGTAAGTCATTGATTTTTAAGACCTGTATTGCTTTGTAGGGACTATTGATAACTGATAACAACTGATAACTGATAACTGTTCACTGAAAAACTGATCACTGAAATAATGAAAGTCTACTGATAACTGAAATCCTGAAAGTCTGAAAACTGATCAGTGATGGTGGGCAAGCGGGCGAGAATTTTTGAGAAAATTTTGGTTTCTTGTGGCCCACTTGCCCACCCTACTGATAACTACTGATAACGGATCACTGATAAACTGAAAGTAGGAGTCAATTAATGTACTATCAAAAACTCGCCGTTGTGACAATGGCAGCGCTTGGCTTAACTTTGGGCGCTTGTACTGAAGAGAAAAATCACGAAAGTGGTGCGGTACAAACGCCCAATGAGATTGATGAAACCGGTGTCAAGCATGCCCCTACCAAACACTGGAGTTACAAGGGCGACACAGGGCCGGCCCATTGGGGCAGTTTGTCTGAAAACTACGCCTTATGCGCGAGTGGCAAAAAACAATCCCCGGTTGATATCACCAAGAACGTCAAAGCCGATTTGCCCCCACTTCAATTCAATTACAGTACGACTCAAATGGGGCTGGTACGCAATGATCATAATCTCTACGCGGTTCATCCGGCCGCTCTGGCGTATCTGAAAGATCCGCAGAGCGTCGATTTTGCGACTGAAAAACTGGACTCTCTCTCGATAGATGGTGAAACCTACGAATTATTGCAATTTCACCCCCATACGCCCAGTGAAGAAGCCATCAACGGCAAAAGAGCCGACATGGTAATTCATTTTGTGCATCAAAATGCCCAAGACAAGTTAGCGGTTGTCGCCGTGCATTTCAAGCAAGGAAAGGCGAATCCCTCGGTTGCAAAAATGTGGGAAGGGCTATCCCAAACGCCAAGTGAAGGCAACCCGCTTGAAATAAAAGCGCATGAAGTACAGATAGATGTCAAGCAACTGTTACCCGATGACAAAAATTATTACACCCTTGAAGGCTCCTTAACCACGCCGCCCTGCACAGAAGGTGTCAAATGGATAGTACTCAAGCAAACCGTGTCCATTTCAGCCCAACAATTGGCCCAATATAAGGAGATATATTCTCACAATGCACGGCCATTACAACCCTTGAATGGTCGCCAAGTACTTTCTTCCAACTAAATATGGAGTCCAAAGCTTCAGCTTTGGACATCATGCGTCATAACATTTTTAAACAACACAACCTTGGAGAAACTGATGAAATATTTTGGTGGATTGATATTTTTAGCCGTCATGACTTACTTGGGATGGCCTTATTATCATGTTTATCAACTCAATGAGGCCGTCGCAGGTAATGATAAAGCGGCGCTGAAGGAGTTGGTAGATTTTGGGGAGGTAAACGACGTTTACAAAAAAGACCTCGAATGGAAAGCCAAGAACACAGTAGGCGCACCTGGCAATAGTTTGTTGCCAGAAGCGATGCGTGAAAAAGCTCAAGAGGCCGCTGCCTTTTTAGGAAATCTGACCGCTGATACGGTGGAAATTGATGCCAGCGATATGTTTGAGCGTTTCCATAAAATGGAAGGCTCGGTTTGGAAAAATCTGACATTTGCCTTTTTTGAATCGCCTACCCGTTTTACGATTCGACTTGGTAAATTAGGCCGCAATCCCGTCCATATTCAAATGACGTTGCAAGACTGGTATTGGCGTGTGACTGCGGTTTATCTGTGAGCAGTTGCTAGTTATCAGTTATACTGCTGAGTACAACGAATTACGCGTTTCATTCGCTTATCCGCGTAATTCGTTGTACTTCCGCGTAATGAGTTGTACTAATCCAAATGTCTCATTCGTTTATCCGCGTAATTAGTTGTACTTTCGCATCATTAGTTGTACTAATCAAAAGTCTCATTCGTTTATCCGCGTAATTAGTTGTACTAATCCAAAAGTATCATTCGCTTATCCGCGCTTGTGTCGTTGTACTTCCGCGTAATGAGTTGTACTTCTTCAAAAGTATCATTCGTTTATCCGCGTAATTCGTTGTACTAATTCGCTTATCCGCGTAATTCGTTGTACTAATTATCCGCGTAATTCGTTGTACTAATTCGTTTATCCGCGTAATTCGTTGTACTACTTCCGCGTCATTAGCTGTACTAATCATTCACCTCTCACCTTAATAAACGGCTATGAAACGTCTCTTCAAAATACTACTTAGCCTACTACTTGGCGCAATAGCACTACTACTAATCGCCATCCTCATCATCGTCTTTATCGTCGATCCAAACGACTATAAATCCCAAATCGCTGATTTAGTTGAAGACGCAACCGGGCGCACTTTAACCATTGAAGGCGACATCAGCCTCACATTCTACCCCTGGCTAGGGCTAGATTTAGGCAAAGTCAGTTTGGGCAATGCCCCCGGCTTTGCAGAACCTGAATTTGCCAAAATCAACCAAGCACAAGTGCTAATTAAACTTCTTCCGTTGTTAAGAAAACAAGTTGAAGTGGACACTGTCTTATTAGAAGGCGCACAAATCACCCTCACGCGCAAAGCCGATGGCACCACCAATTGGGACGATTTAGCGGCCCTCGGAGGAAAAAAACCAGATCAAGAAGAAAAGTCAACAACCCTCGAAGAATTAAAAATCGACGGTTTAGATTTGCGTCATGCCAAAATTGTTTGGGATGATCAACAAACTCGCTCGCGCTACGTTATTTCCGATGTCAATCTCAACACTTCCGCTGTTGATCTCAACCTCTCCACCCTGGTACTCAATGAACCAGTTCAACTCCAATTGAACACCGCCCTAGACATCAGCGGAGACACCAGGCTCCGTGGGCAAATAGAGTTGGACACCCAAGTCCTCATCAATCAAGAAAATCAACACTATCGGCTCGAACCGTTGCAATTCAGCGCCACCGTGCAAGGCAACCAAATCCCCGGCGGCATGCAAACTGTGTCAATCAACAGCCAAGTTGTTGATGTTGACTTGAAACAACAAAGCTTGACGCTAGAGGGCCTAGTCGTCAAAATCATGGAAGGCCTTTTGAGTGGCGACGTACAAGCACAGGATATCCAAACCAATCCCACGCTGTCAGGCACTCTCAAACTGGCCGACTTCAACCTGCAAAAGCTTCTAAAGCAACTGAATTTGCATGCCGCGTTGCCCAGTGACGAAGTACTAAAAACGGTGGGCGGACAAACGCAGTTTAAAGCCAATACCGCCGGTATTCTGTTAACAAACCTACAGCTATTGGTTGATGACAACCAATTAAAAACGCCCAAAATATACCTTGATTTGGAGAAACAAACCCTTAACGCCGACGCGCTTACACTTCAAGCCTTTGGTATGAGTCTTGATGGGCAAGTCAGCGTTAAACAACTGTTCAATCAACCGACGGTGGATGGTAAGCTCGCCCTAGCGCCCTTCAATCCGCGACAAGTGCTTAAGCGTTTAGAGCAAGCAAAGCTTTTGCCCACCCTCTCCTTGCCCGAGGAGAAATCATTGCCGTTAAAAACGGCCGCGTTGGAAACCCAATTTCAAGTCCGTCAAGGCACCAACGTGAGATTGAAAAATCTCCACCTGCGTCTGGATGACAACCAATTAAAAGCGCTTCAACTCAAGTTCGATCTGGAGAAACAAACCCTGAATTTAGACGCGCTCTCGCTTCAAGCCTTCGGTATGCGTCTGTTTGGCCGACTCAATGCCAAACAAATCCTCGCCCAACCGACATTGAGCGGCCAAGTTAGCTTAGCGCCCTTCAATCCGCGACAAGTGATTAAGCGTTTAGAGCAAGCAAAGCTTTTGCCGGCCTTATCGTTGCCCGACGACAAGTTGCTACCACTCAAAACGGCCGCGTTGGAAACGCGCTTTCACCTCCAACAAGCCAGTGTCGTGAGTTTGAAAAACCTCAACTTGCGTCTGGACGACAACCATCTCAAAACGCCTCAACTTCAGCTTGATTTAAATAAACAAACGCTGAACGCTGACGCGCTGACACTTCAAGCCCTTGGTATCAATCTTGACGGCCAACTCAACATCAAACAACTGCTCTCGAAACCCACCGTTAGCGGCCAAGTTACCTTAACTTCCGCCAATCTGCGAACGGCCCTGAAGCGGTTAGAACAAGCACAACTGTTGCCGCCTCAGTCATTGCCCGACGAGAAGTTGTTGCCACTCAAAACGGCCTCGTTAAAAACACAATTTCGCGTTAGTAAAGCCAACGACATCCGTTTGAAACAACTCGACTTGCGTATCGACGACAACCAATTCAAAACGTCTCAACTCCAGCTTGATTTAGAGAAACAAACGCTGAACGCTGACGCGCTGACACTAAAGGCCCTTGGTGTGCATCTTAACGGCCAAATAAACGTCAAGCAAATGCGATCGAAACCCACCGTTAGCGGCCAAGTTACCTTAACTTCCGCCAATCTGCGAACGGCCCTCAAGCGGTTAGAACAAGCACAACTTTTGCCGCCCTTGCCATTGCCAGATAAAACACTATTGCCACTCAGAAAGGCCGCGTTAAAAACACAATTTCACGTTAGTGAAGCCAACGACATCCGTTTGAAACAACTCAACTTGCGTCTGGACGACAACCAACTCAAAACGGCTCAATTCCAGCTTGATTTAGAGAAACAAACGCTGAACGCCGACGCGCTTACACTTAAGGCCCTTGGTGTGCATCTTAACGGCCAAATCAACATCAAACAACTGCTCTCGAAACCCACCGTTAGCGGCCAAGTTACCTTAACTTCCGCCAATCTGCGAACGGCCCTCAAGCGTTTAGAACAAGCACAGCTTTTGCCGCCCTTGCCATTGCCCGATAAGAAATTGTTGCCACTCAGAAAGGCGGCGTTAAAAACACAATTTTACGTGGGTGAAGCCAACGACATCCGTTTGAAACAACTCAACTTGCGTCTGGACGACAACCAACTCAAAACCGCTCAATTCCAGCTTAATTTAGAGAAACAAACGCTGAACGCCGACGCGCTGACACTAAAGGCCCTTGGTGTGCATATTAACGGCCAAATCAACATCAAACAACTGCTCTCGAAACCCACCGTTAGCGGCCAAGTTACCTTAACCTCCTCCAATCTGCGAACGGCCCTCAAGCGTTTAGAACAAGCACAGCTTTTGCCGCCCTTGCCATTGCCCGATAAGAAATTGTTGCCACTCAGAAAGGCGGCGTTAAAAACACAATTTTACGTGGGTGAAGCCAACGACATCCGTTTGAAGCAACTCAACTTGCGTCTCGACGACAACCAATTCAAAACGCCTAAACTCCGGTTAGATTTAAATAAACAAACGCTGGACTTGGCAACGTTTACGCTTCAAGCCTTGGGCATCCATATCAATGGAAAAATACACGCAAAACAAATACTTAGCAAAGCAACGCTCCAGGCAGAACTAGCGGCCACGCTTAATCCACAAAACCTCCTCAAACGTTTAGGGCAAGCCCCATTACAACTCCCAGCCCCGTTAACGCTCACTCGCGCCAGCTTGCAAACCCACGTCAACCTGACACCCAAAAACCTGACGCTCAAAGGATTACACATCACCGTTGACGAAAACAAACTCAACTGCAAACGCATCAACTTCAATTTCGCCAAAGACACGCTGACGACCAAGAACTTCAGGCTCAAAGTCTTGGGCGTAGCAACCCTCACCGGCAATCTGCAAGCAAAACGTGTCTCAACACAACCGACGCTGCAAAGCTCACTCAAAATCGCCGCGTTTAGTCCACGTCGGCTACTACAACGTTTAGGCCAACCCATCGAAACCAGCGATCCAACCGTCCTAAACACCTTGGCACTAGAAACACAATTACAAGGCGGCCTCTCCCAATTAAACTTAAACAATCTCAAAATACGCCTAGACAACAGCCAATTACAAGGCTATCTCCGTGTTTTAGACGTTCAACAACAAGCCCTGGCTTTCAATCTGAACGTAGACCAAATCGACATAGATCGCTACTTACCGCCAGAATCCGAAGAACCTGAAACCAGCCAACCTGACTCCCCGCCCCTGTCTGGCGAAGCCATACTCTTACCGCTAGACATGCTACGCGCCTTGAATCTCAACGGCACCCTGAAAGTAGGCCAACTCAAGGCCGCCGGGATGAAAATCAACGACATCCACCTCAATGTCTCAGCCAAAAAAGGCAAAATCAGATTGAGGCCGAGGGCCGCCCTTTATAACGGAACCTATCAAGGCAATCTCGCGCTTGACGCTCAAAACAACCCACCGCGTATCAACCTAAACGACAACCGCTTAAGCCATGTTCAAGCAAGTCCGTTACTCATGGACTTGCTCGGCGATGACAAACTCAGTGGCACAACCAACCTCACCGCCCAACTCACGGCCGAAGCAACCACGTTAGCACGCCTCAAAAACACGCTCGCTGGTACGATCAGATTCTCGTTTTTAGACGGCACCTTCAAAGGCTTCAACCTTGGCTATACCCTTCGTCAAGCCCGCTCGCTCATCAAAAGACAACCCGCGCCAAAGCCAGAAGCCAAACAAACCGACTTTGCCAGTCTACGAGGAAGCTTTGTCGCGCAAAACGGCATCCTCTACAACGAAGACTTAGAACTGAAATCACCCCTATTGCGCGTCAACGGCCGTGGCAATCTAGCGATGAACAACCAACAGCTAAATTTTATCCTAAACACGGCCGTTGTAGATACCACCAAAGGACAAGGCGGCAAAGAATTAGAAGAACTCAAAGGCATCATTATCCCCGTCAACGTCACCGGCAAACTAGACGCCCCCACCGCGCAACTAGATGCACATGCCCTAGAAACCCTCCTGTTACAACAAGCCCAAGCCGCAGCGGCCGCCAAACTGGAACGGGAAAAACAAAAACTCCTCGAAAAACACAAAGACGATCTTGACGAACCCGTGAGGCGTTTTTTGGATAATTTCAAGCTAGAAGACTTGCTTAAATAAGTAAGTACAACTAATTACGCGGATAAACGAATTGACCTCAATAATAATTAATGATTAATGATTAATGATTAATTATTAAAAACGCCCCAACCCCAAAGGGGTTGAATATGAATAGCTTAAGGAAAACCTGGGGAAGGCCGGGGAGTGGGGCTCCAACCCCGTAGGGGTTGAATATGAATAACATGAGAGTACAACTAATTACGCGGATAAACGAATTTGTCAACGGGCCTCCAACCCCGTAGGGGAAAATAATAATTAATGATTAATGATTAATGATTAATAATTAATTTGGACGATTGTTTGGACGACTGCGCGTGAGGCGATAAATCGCCTACTACAAACTACAAACGGGCCTCTCATGCAATGAGTTGTCTTATAATTCGCTTATCCGCGTAATTCGTGTATGAACCCTATAATGTGTCACAATTCCAAACCGTTTTGCCTCAAATTCGTGCTTTAACAACACAATCGCCAAACGTCTTTGTTCCTAAAATACAGCGTGTTTGTGCCCAAGCGGGAGTTGCCGTCGTTTTTGTGCCAGAATTACCCCAAGTTGAGATAACAAGTGTTACTCGTCGGACAACGGAACGTCAAGCGTTAATACAACTCAGTGAACGTTATCAAAATGATGGGAATTTCGGGTTAACTTTTTTTCAGCAAGTCGGGCATCTCTTATTACCGGGTAACAAACAAATCTTTTTGCAAGATGCTTTGGATGATAACCAAATAGCCCAAGAATTTGCGGCCAAACAACTGGATACTAGGTACATTCCTAACAAGTACAACGGATACGCGTTCCGAAACGGATAAAAATCATAACAACGAAAACGGTTTTCTTAACAGGGGAAAGCGATATCAAAAAGTTCTCAACCCCGTAGGGGTTGAATATGAATAGCTTAAGGAAAACCTGGGGGAAAAGGTGAGCGAGAGGCCTCAACCCCGTAGGGGTTGAATATGAATAGCTTAAGGAAAACCTGGGGAAAAGGTGAGCGAGAGGCCTCAACCCCGTAGGGGTTGAATGTGAATAACATGAGAGTACAACTAATTACGCGGATAAACGAATTTAACAACGGGCCTCAACTCCGACGGGGCCTCCTGTGAATCATATGAGAGTACAACGGATGACGTGGATAAACGGATTTAACAACGGGCCGCCTCAACTCCGAAGGAGCCTCCGGTGAATAACATGAGAGTACAACTAATTACGCGGATAAACGAATTTAACAACGGGCCTCAACTCCGAAGGGGCCTCTAGTGAATAACATGAGAGTACAACTAATTACGCGGATAAACGAATTTAACAACGGGCCTCAACTCCGAAGGGGCCTCTAGTGAATAACACGATAAGTACAACTAATTACGCGGATAAACGAATTTACCAACGGGCCTCAACTCCGAAGGGGCCTCTAGTGAATAACACGATAAGTACAACTAATTACGCGGATAAACGAATTTAACAACGGGCCTCAACTCCGAAGGGGCCTCCTGTGAATCATATGAGAGTACAACGGATGACGTGGATAAACGGATTTACCAACGGGCCTCAACTCCGAAGATGTCTCCTGTGAATAACCTGAGAGTACAACGAATTACGCGGATAAACGAATTTACCAACGGGCCCAACCCCGTAGGGGTTGAATGTGAATACAATTCGTTGCACTCACATCTAATGAGTTGCACTCTCATACAATGAGTTGTACTCTAATTCGCTTATCCGCGTAATTCGTTGTACTTATCGTCATTCGTTGCACTCACATCTAATGAATTGTACTCTCATACAATTCGTTGTCTTATAATTCGCTTATCCGCGTAATTCGTTGTACTTCCCGTCATCCGTTGCACTTATCGCAATCCCTTGTACCAATCATAATCCGTATAATCCGTTTATCCACGTCATCCGTTGTACTTCCCGTCATCCGTTGCACTTATCGCAATTCCTTGTACTAATCATAATCCGTTTATCCACGTCATCCGTTGTACTTCCCGTCATCCGTTGCACTTATCGCAATCCCTTGTACCAATCATAATCCGTTAATCCACGTCATCCGTTGCACTCACATAAAACGAGTTGTATTTTCACACAAATAACTGTAAGATAGCGCCCATACTCCACAACCCATAGCACAATGAGTCTATTCATTTTTCATTTTTCATTTTCCATTTTTCATTACCAACACCATGTCACCCTCAATCCTAACCCAAACCCTATTAGGCGCCTTACTAGACAGCCCAGCCGTCGTCGAGCTCGCTTCCCAAGCCGGAAAAACCGGCCTAGCCCTCGTCAAAGAACACTTCACGTTCACCGCCTTTGAAATCACCAGCGCCTACCAAGACGGCTACGACTACGCCCTAACGGCCATACGCCTCGGCATTGCCATGCCCGACCAAAAACTCGCTTTCGCGCACAAGATTGCCCATTCCAAAATCACCCGCGAATTTGCCGAACAAATTGACGGCCAGTACCTACAACCCTTCGCGGCCCAACACTTCGCCGCCGACGCGCAAGACAACCTTGCAAGCGAATTCCGTCAACCGGCCATCAAATCACTCAAAACGTTCGCCAAACACACCGATAAACTCTTTGAAATCAGGGCCATTACCGAAGAAGACTTAGCGGCCCTGATCAGTTATCGAAACACCTTGGCTATCACCGACACCGTCTTAGAGCAAATGCAGCGCATCGCGCCGATTGATGACACACTGGCGGCCTTTCTACGCTACGAAGAACTGTTGGGCAATGCCATACTGTTCTTCTTTCGGGAATTGCTCCGCAAAGACGAGCGGCAACGTCTGCAAAAAACGCAAATGGCCCTACAACAAGAAGGCCTTTGCATCGAAATGCAAACGCTCCAAACCACCATCCAAACCGCTCAACAGGATTTAGCCAAGGCAGCGGCCGAACAATCAACACAACTGGTTGAAATTGCACAACATTTACAACAATTACAACAAACCCAACTCGTTTGGCAAACCAATCATCAATCCTTAAGCCGTTTTGCCCAACGCTTTGAAAATCGCACGGCCGAAATCTTGGCATGGGCAAAAGAGGTTTACACCACGCTTGACAAAATTGAGTCCAAGCTTGACGAAACCCAGGAAACGGCCAAAGAAACCCAAGAAGAAGTCAAAGAAAGCAAGGACTTAATCCTAGAGATTTTACACAAGATCAACCAACTGATGGCCCCACACGGCCTGTCTTCGCAAGTCAGCCCTCGCGATGAATTTATTCAATTTGATAGCAACAGTCTACAATTTATTCAAACAGTTGCCAAACAATTAACTCAATTGCCAACACAACATCCGCAATATTGCCAACTTTCTCTTAAAGTCGGCAGTGCCTTGTCTTCAACTGGTGAGTTGGCGCAAGCTGAACAGTTGTTTAACCAAGCCATTGAAAAAGCGCAGAATTCTGACGATAAGGCCTTGGCTTATTTCAATCTGTTTCAAATCCGCTGGCGCAAAGCCTATACGGCCACTACCGTCGCGGCCAAACAAGAAATCTACGCAGAAGCGTTATCGGCCCTACAGGCCGCTATTGAACTCTCAAAAGGCCGTTATGCGTTGCACAACATCAATAAAGGTTATTACCCGATTGAACAATTCTTAGGGGCCGGTGGCATGGGCTGTGCGTTGCTTTGTCAAAACCATAATATTCTAACAAAAGAAGAATACCCCAAAGTCGTGGTCAAATGTTTTTGGGAAAACGTCGGCGATGAAGATACCCCATTGGATAAAGTGTTTAAAGAACCGTTAGCGATGCACAAAATCGCCGCGGATTCGGTACCAAAAGCCCTTGATTTTGATTATGCCGATAACGTCAATAAACAACGGCCCTACTTCGTAACGGAATACATTGAAGGCGCGATAGATGGCGAAGCTTGGCTAGAAGAAGAAGGCCCACTCGATCTAGAAGCCGGCCTACAAGTTGCGTTACAAATTGCCGAAGGCTTGCAACGCGCCCATGATAAAGGCATCTGTCACTTCGACTTAAAGCCAGCCAATTTGTTGCTATTGAAAAAACCCGCGGCGGTTGGCGAGGGAAAAGTTTCTGTTTCGGTGAAAATCATCGACTTTGGGCTTGCTCGCGTAACCACTTCTTTGCGGGAGGTGGCCTCGTTGCGTAGTCGTTCATCGGGCTTAAGTCAATTTGAGCAAGCCATCTTTGGGACGTTGGAATATGCGCCGCCAGAGCAACAAGGCTTTTCGCTATATGGCAAACCCAGCGCCAAAAGTGATCTGTTTGCGTTTGGAGCAACCATGTATCGTTTATGGACATGCCATAGTCCCCGACATTTTAGAAAACGGGACTTGCCCAATGTGTCAGCCTTACGAGATTTATTGTTTGAGTGCGTAGCAGACGACCCCAAAGACCGTCCAGAGTCAGCAAAACAACTGGTTGAACGCTTAAAAGCCATTATCAACGCGCAAAAAGCCGCCCAACGTCAAATAGAAGAGGCGCAACTTAGAAAAGAGCAACAGGCTAAACGTGAAGCCGAAGAAAAGCGCGACGAAACGGCTTGGCAAACGGCCCATGAACAAGACACGTTATCGGCCTATCAAACGTATTTAGACGGCAACACCCTTAAAAAACATGCCGATGAGGCCCAACAACGCATAACGGCGTGCGACGAAAGTGCTTGGCAAACGGCCCAAGAACAAGACACGTTATCGGCCTATCAAACGTATTTAGACGGCAACACCCTTAAAAAACATACCGACGAGGCCCAACAACGCATAACGGCCCTCGCCCACAAAACCTTTGCGTTTGAAGTCGTTACTGTTAACGTCAGCGGAGAAATCATCAACACCGAAACCCATCGCGCCAGACACGAAATCAAAGACTTAGGCGACGGCGTTATGCTAGAAATGGTGCGGATTCCGGAAGGCACATTTATAATGGGTTCGCCAGAAAACGAACGCCGTTATGACGACGAAGGCCCCGAACACCGCGTCACAATAAAACCCTTTTGGATGGGCAAATACCCGATTACCCAAGCCCAATGGCAAGCCATCATGGGCAACAACCCGTCCTATCACAAAGGCGAAAATTTGCCAGTAGAAAATATCTCATGGGATGACGCCAAAGAATTTTTCAAACGACTTTCCGAAAAAACGGGTATACAATTTCAGTTCCCAACCGAAGCCCAATGGGAATATGCTTGCCGCGCTGGCACGACAACGCCCTTTTATTTTGGCCCGACGATTACGACGGATTTAGCCAACTATGACGGCAATTATACCTACGCATCGGAGCCAAAAGGCATATATCGTCAAAAAACAACCGAAGTCGGCATTTTTCTGCCCAACGCGTTTGGGCTATACGACATGCACGGCAACGTCTGGGAATGGTGCGCCGACAATTGGCACGACAATTACAACGGCGCTCCCACTGACGGCAGTGTTTGGCAAGAGGCAAAGGAGGGAGGGGGGCGACTGCTCCGGGGCGGTTCGTTCTTCTTCTTCCCTGACGACTGCCGTTCTGCCTTCCGTTACAGGTGCTCGTCGGACTACCGCGACGTCAGGATTGGTGTTCGTGCTGCTGCGGCTGCGTGGACTTAGCACTTCACGCTATTGCATTTTTGCACTCTACTCTATAAACTCTACCCTTCATTAATAATTAATCATTAATCATTAATCATTAGTTAATTAATAATTAACAATTAACAATTAACAATTAACAATTACGGTTTTGTCGCGGAAATAGGGTGTGTTTTATTAGTTAATGATTAATGATTAATGATTAATTGTTTTTTAATTGTTAACAGTTAATGATTAATGATTAATTGTTTTTTAATTGTTAATAATTAATAATTAATAATTAATAATTGGGCGGTTAACAATTAACAATTAACAATTACGGTTTTGCTGTGGAAATAGGGTATGTTTTTAATAGTTAATGATTAATGATTAATGATTAATTGTTTTTTAATTGTTAATAATTAATAATTATTAATTAATAATTAATAATTAATAATTAATAATTAGTCGGTTAATAGTTAACCATTAACCATTAACCATTAACAATTACGGTTTTACAGCGGAAATAGGGCCCGTTTTTAATAGTTAATGATTAATGATTAATGATTAATTGTTTTTAATTGTTATTAATTAATAATTAATAAGTGGGCGGTTAATAGTTAACAATTAACAATTAACAATGACGGTTTTACAGTAGAAATAGGGCCCGTTTTTAATAGTTAATGATTAATGATTAATGATTAATGATTAATTGTTTTTTAATTGTTAACAGTTAATGATTAATGATTAATGATTAATTGTTTTTTAATTGTTAACAGTTAATGATTAATGATTAATTGTTTTTTAATTGTTAACAGTTAATGATTAATAATTAATAATTGGGCGGTTAAGAGTTAACAATTAACAATTAAAAAGCACTCGGTGCTATTGCGCTTTTGCTTTTTATCCTGTATACTTTATCTTATTTTAACTCTTAATAGGACTTACGCATTGACAGATGATTTTTTTTATGCTCCCTTTTAAATACAATGCTTTACAAATTTTCGATGAGTCGATTTAGTCGTTGCTAAAATTTTTATAACCCGATGATATTTATCATGAAAACAAAAAATGGAGTTTGTCAAGGCGTAAGTCCTAATTAAGTACAACAAATTACGGGCCGATAAACGAATTAGTCTTTTGAGGCTCGAAAAGAGAACGAGGGCAACTTGATTTGAGACATCCAAGAAAGCTGTCTCCACACGCATGGATTTGTTAGGACAGGAAAGCACGCATTCGTTTCTCCCGGTTTGACTCGCACAACATGTCGTCTTTAATAACGTGAGTTCGACTTTATTTTTCTTAGCAGTTATATTAATCTTATGTTAATCAATTAGTTGATTACAATTAATTGATTAAAAAAATATTTTTTTAGATATAAACCCTTAGCATTAATACGTGAATAATCCTGATTTGTGGGCCATCAACTGGAAGAAGTACTATAGATATTCAGATAATTATTTAGTGCCCTGATACGTACTTAAGCTTTCAGACAACGGCTGATGCTGTTGGTTGTTTTGATATTAATTCGTTTATCCGCGTAATTCGTTGTACTAAGCGTAATTCGTTTATCCGCGTAATTAGTTGTACTAACCATAATTCGTTTATCCGTGTAATTAGTTGTACTAACCATAATCCGTTTATCGGCCCGTCATCCGTTGTACTTACCGTCATACGTTGTACTTACCGTCATCCGTTGTACTTAGCGAATTTCCGAAACCACCCACTAGGAAAAAAAAATGAGTAAAGGCGACGACATTGAAGAACGACTGGTTAATTTTGCCGTCAGAATTATAACCGTATGTACTAATTTGCCCAAAACCCCGGAAGCCAAACATATAGGCGGACAAATTTTGCGTAGTGGCACATCCCCAGCCGCCAACTATGCAGAAGCCCGTAGTGCTGAAAGCGACAATGACTTTGTACACAAACTCAAAATTTGCCTAAAAGAACTCAATGAAACCCGAGTCTGGTTAAAAATCACCCACAAAAGCGAAATTTTTACCGAAGCCAAACTCAAAAACCTCCTCCAAGAAAATGAAGAACTCTGCCGAATTATCGGTGCCAGCATCAAAACCGTACTTGCCAAAGAAGAAAAAACCGACCTCAATAATACAACAGAGTAATAATGGAATCCCAAAGTTATAAACAAAAACAATCAATTAAGTATTCTTTAATTCATTAATCATTAATCATTAATCATTAATCATTAATCATTAATCATTAATCATTTTCACCACCCCATCTGGAGTCCCAAAGCTTCAGCATTGGGCGTTACTGTTGTAACGAATAGATAATCAAAAACAATGAAAGAACTACCAATCATCCAAAAAACCTACGACTTAATCAAATGGGTGCAATTTGTCTCATAAAAAAATCTATTTTTAAAAGAATCAATTAAGTATTCTTTAATTCATTAATCATTAATCATTAATCATTAACTATTAAACTAAAAGAGCCGCACCCATTTCATATAACGGGTTACCGTTCTTGCACCATTAATTGGTGCATTGATGATTTTATATAAAAAGGGTTTCAACTCAAAATTGATATTACACGTAACACAGAGCAAAATCATTAATCATTAATCATTAATCATTAACTATTAATACGGGCCTCAACTCCGAAGGTGTTGAATACGAATAACATGAGAGTACAACGAACTTAACTTATCGCAATTCGCTTATCCGCGTAATTCGTTGTACTTATCGTCTAATCCGTTAATCCACGTCATCCGTTGTACTTCCCGTCATCCGTTGCACTTATCGCAATCCCTTGCACCAATCATAATCCAATCCGTCTAATCCGTTAATCCACGTCATCCGTTGTACTCGTTTATCGGCCCGTCAGACGTTGAACTTATCGTAATTCGTTTATCCGCGTCATTCGTTGTACTTAGCGTCATACGTTGTACTTAGCGTAATTCGTTGTACTTAGCGTCATAAGTTGTACTTATCGAAATTCGTTTATCCGCGTAATAGGCGTTCCATAACGAAGTTTCGTTGTACTTATCGTAATTCGTTTATCCGCGTCATTCGTTGTACTTAGCGTCATTCGTTTATCCGCGTCATTCGTTGTACTAGACAAACTGCTAAATCACGAAGGCTCTGATATTAATTCGTTAGTTAATATTGATGAGGAAAATAATGCGACTCAACAGATTAATTTTGAAAGGTTATAAATCCATTAAACAAACGGAAATTGAGTTAAATAACTTGAATGTGTTTATTGGTGCCAATGGTGCTGGAAAGTCCAATTTCATCTCCTTTTTTAAGTTACTTAACGCCATTATTAATGAGCAACTCAGTATTTTTGTCCCTAAAAATGGTTTTGCCGAAGCCTTTTTACATTATGGTAGAAAGCATACTGAAGTGATCGAAGCCCAATTGGAATTAGGTACTCATGGCTATCAATTTCGGCTTGAACCCACCGCCGATAATAGATTTATTTTTACCGACGAAATCTTAACTTATCAAAGAGAGGATCAAAAACCTTCGATCACCCATTTAGGCGTTGGACACTCAGAATCGAATCTTGCCAAGTTTGATGATAACAATCTTAATGGTATTATGCCAATAATCAAACATTGGCAGGTTTATCATTTCCATGACACCAGTCGAACCGCTTCAGTCAAACAAGTTGGCTCTATTCATGATTATGCCTATTTGAGAGAAGATGCCAGTAACTTAGCCGCTTTTCTCTATAAACTGAAACTGAAGCATAACAAGCAATATAGAGCGATTTGTATGACCGTACAAAAAGTCGCGCCATTTTTTGGTGATTTTATTTTAGAACCAACACTAGAAGACAGTTCCTCTATTTTCTTAAAATGGCGTGAAAAAGGGGGAGATTTTCCATTTACGGCACATCATCTTTCGGATGGCACACTTCGATTTATCTGTCTGGCGGCGGTTTTGCTTCAGCCACAACCACCGACAACTATTATTATTGATGAACCAGAATTAGGCCTACATCCTTTTGCCATCAATATCTTAGGCGGATTGATCCGCACTCTGTCTAAGTCAAAGCAAATCATTTTATCGACGCAATCGGTGAATTTGCTTGATCAATTCCAAACAGAAGATGTGATTGTCACCCAAAGAATAAATGAAGTCTCCTTATTTAACCGCTTAAAAGCTGCCGAGTTGGAAAAATGGCTGGAAGAGTATTCACTCAGTGAACTGTGGGAGAAAAATTATCTCAAAGGGAGGCCTTCATAATGACTCAGTGGGCCAGATTAAATTTTATTGTTGAAGGGCAAACCGAAGAAACTTTTATCAATCGAATGATAAGGCCCCATATGGGGAGGTGAAAATGATTAATGATTAATGATTAATGATTAATGATTAATGATTTAAATTATTGTTTTTTAAAAATTTTTACTAAGCGGAATAAAAATTGGATCAAGTTTTAGAACCCGTTGGAACCTCCTTTTCACCACCCCAAGCCCCATCTGGCTACTTTATCAATGCCAGTGTCAGGGTAACTGATAGGAAGAGAAGTCGTGTCTTTCGCGGCGGTATGCCAAATTACCCGAAAATCAAAAATGATATTAAAGGTTGGCTCAGTGAAGATAGTGAAGCTTATCTAACAACTTTTTTTGACTTTTAGGGTCTGACTAATGACTTTCCCGGTTATAAGGAAGCCGTTTCAAAAAGAACGGTAGCGCAGAAACTCAGTTGTTTAGAAGAGTCATTTTCTAAAGAGATTGATAATATGAGATTAATTCCATACATTCAATTCTATGAGTTTGAAGCACTATTATATAGCAATCCCTCAATACTTGATGAGACAATGCAAATAGACTCTTTTAACTCAAAACTCAATCAACTGAATGAAATTATCAATGCTTATGCCTCACCTGAAGAGATTAATAATAACCCAAACACAGCGCCTTCAAAAAGATTATTAAATTTATACGAAGGATATGAGAAAATGACTCACGGATGTGATGCGGCCGAATTAATTGGTTTATCTTCAATAAGAACAAAATGTGAGTTGTTCAATCAATGGCTAAACACGTTAGAAGCCTTATCGCCAAGCCCGATGAGCTAGCTTTAGCGCCTTTGTTAGTAGTAGGCGCTTTAGCGCCTAAGTTAGTAAGCGCTTGTAGTAGGCGCTTTAGCGCCTAAGTTTGTAGTAGGCGCTTTAGCGCCTAAGCGCTTGTAGTAGGCGCTTTAGCGCCTAAGTTTGTAATAGACGCTTTAATGCCCCTCAAAATCTCTCTTTTGGATGACTGCGCGTGAGGCGATGACAAGCCGACTACAAACGGCCTTTTGGAGTCCTTGAGACGTCCAAGATAAATCTTGGACTCCTTGAGATGATTCCTTGAGACGTCCAAGATAAATCTTGGACTCCTTGAGATGGAAAAAAACCGTCTTTGAACTCATAAAAGGTACGACAGCAAAAAATGATTGTCACGTTCAAAAACACAGAAACTGAACAACTATTCAACCGTCGTGTTTCCAACAAATTTCCGCCAAATATTCAACCCAGAGCCAGAAAAAAGCTACTGATGCTAGATTCGGCAACTCATTTAGACGAACTGCGTATTCCACCTGCTAATCGGTTAGAAGCTTTAAAAGGTGATCGGAAAGGCCAACATAGTATCCGTATCAATGATCAATGGCGTATTTGTTTTGTCTGGAAAAACGAAAATGTTTATGATGTTGAAATTGTAGACTACCATTAAAAATGAGCAGGTATTTTTATGATGACTACCAAAAAACTTCCACCTATTCATCCAGGAGAAATTCTTCTGGAAGAATTTTTAGAACCGATGGGAATTAATCAACAACAATTAGCCGAAGCGATTAACGTGTCTGTACAACAAATAACGGAAATTATACAACAAAAACAAGCGATAACTGCTGAAATGGCACTCCGTTTGGGGCGATATTTCAATATGTCACCCAAATTCTGGTTAAACTTGCAAGGACATTATGATTTAGATAGGGCTGAAGATGCGCTATCCACTCGACTGGCACAAGAAATTAAACCTTACGTGATGCCAACTCCAACTCTCGCAATCTCCCAAGCGGTGTAAAATAGCAGCGCCTAAGTTTGTAGTAGGCGCTTTAGCGCCTAAGTCGTTTGTAATAGACGCTTTAATGGCCCTCAAAATCTCTCTTTTGGTAGTTGATTACGTGAGGCGATGACAACCCGACTACAAACGGCCCTTTGGAATCCTTGGGCTCGTCCAAGATAAATCTTGGACTCCTTTTGAAAAGTTTTGCTAACTGAAAACTGAAAACTGATAACTGACTGAAAACTGAACACTGATCACTGATAACTGATAACTGATCACTGATAACTGAAAACTGAAAACCATGTTAGAACTACTCTCATTGGACTACGATGCCAAACTACAAACCTATTGTGTCAATGCACGCTGTGATTACGACTGGTTTTTAAAAGTCACGCAACCGATTGAAAACATCCCTGATATTCAGCGCAACATCTCAAAGAATATCCACTCAAAGGCTTATACGACATTAAGAACCGCTCTGAAACAAGGTTGCTTATTGCCCCCAGTTGTGCTTGCTGTCAACAACGTGGCAATGCCTGAAAAGCTCAATACTTGGCGTGAAAGCTTCATGGACAAACCGTTGGAAGCTGAACTACTCCACACTCTCACCGAACCACTCAAAAATAGGGCACCGGAAAACGTCTATATTATTGATGGGCTCCATAGAAATTATGCGATTAAGCTCATTGCGGACGTATTAACCGGTAAGGAACCAACGCAAAAACATTTTCTGTTAGGCCGATTGCGTCTGGAGATTTGGCTCAATATACCCTTTGGTGCCCTTGCCTATCGTATGCTCTTAAGTAATTTGGCACAGCATCCGTTGTCGATGTGGGAACAGATTGGAATCTTGAGCATTAAGTTGCACGATGAATTGTCCACAATACCTGATATAAGAATATTTACGTACCAGAACCCACAAGGAAGAACGCAGAAAGGTGAGTTTTATCTTTATCATTTATCTCGCGCATTTCAAGCCTGGTTACAGGGGCATCCTCATCTTGAAATACAAAACATTGCGGTTGCACAATCCATCGCTGAGTCTGCTATCAATATTTTAGGTTCTTCAATGACTGATTTCAAGGAGTTTGTTAGGTGGTTGGTTGACGTTGATTATGCGTTGCCAGAAGGACAACTTGGTTTCTTATCAGATCGATTTGTATTGCAAGGAATAGCAGCAGCAGTAGGTGCGGCTAAAAGAAACGCCAATTTACATGAGAGAATGGTGTGCGGAGTCAAGAAACGGCTTCAACAAGTACAAGCAAACCAAGATAACGATCCGCTAGGACTCCAAGCGTTTGAGCTTTTTAAAAACGGCATGAATCCCAACAAAGTCAACGAAGATTTAGCGAGAAGGGAGAAGGCATTCAGGGCTTTTCAGGAGTATTTTGTTTGTGATGGAACAAAAAGCATGGAAGAGTGCTGGCAATTTGCGGCCGAGGTAGGAGGCGGGTGGTGAAAATAATTAATGATTAATGATTAATGATTAATGATTAATGATTAATGATTAATGATTTAAATGAGTTTTTAAAATTTACTAAGCAGGAGTCTGGAGTCCAAACTTTAGTTTGGCAGGAGTCAAGAGTCCAAACTTTGGCAGTCGTCCAATTTTCATTGCGAGGATAACAAAATATGAGTAAATTGAAAGCACTTGAGATGAAACAAGAACCTGAGAAGGGAACAGAAGAATACAAAGTCGAACAGATTTTGGACATGCTCTGGAGTTTTCTTGAGAGGGAAGATTACCAAAGAATGGATGCTTTACGAAAAAAAGCGGAAATGTTTGAAGCGATTCGCGTAGAATTGGCATTTCCTGATTTGAATGCGCCTGAAGAGCTTCTGAGTTTCCTATACAAAGTTCTTCAGGTTAAAAAGGGTATAACGCCGCAAACTTTTGACTTTGACATTGAAAAATAACGGTTAAAGTTGAAATTTCGGAGGTTTTAAAAAAAACTGGAAAATACCGCACAGTTTTGCAATAATAGCGAAAAGCAGTAATATAACCTAATTTATTGATTTTGAGTGATAAAAATAGGCCTCTCGGCCGACTTTTGCAGTATTGCACTTTAGTTTGGCAGGAGTCCAAACTTTAGTTTGGCAGCGCCCTTAAATCCGTCCAAACGTTAGGAAGGTAGGAATCCAAATGTCAGGAAGGCAACGCCCTTAAATACCTTAAATATTAGTCGTCCAAACTTGGACGACTGCCAAACTAAAGTTTGGACTCCGGACTGTAAATAACTACTAATTTCGTTTCTCCGCGTAATTAGTTGTACTAAGTAAGTAAATAGCTACTAATTCGTTTCTCCGCGTAATTTGTTGTACTAAGTAAGTGGTAATTCGTTTATCCGCGTAATTCGTTGTACTAAGCAAGTGGGTACTAATTCGTTTATCCGCGTAATTCGTTGTACTAAGCAAGTGGGTACTAATTCGTTTATCCGCGTAATTCGTTGTACTAAGTAAGTGGCTGCTAATTCGTTCTCAAAATTCATTGTACTCTATCTGTATGAAAAAATCCAAGTTGAGCTTCAGCCGACGTTTGCTAACATGGTTTGACAAATACGGCCGCACTGATTTGCCTTGGCAGCAAAATCCCACGCCTTATCGTGTTTGGATATCAGAAGTCATGCTCCAGCAAACTCAAGTTAATACCGTTATTCCCTACTATCAGCGTTTTATGCAGCACTTTCCAAATGTGCAAACCTTGGCTGCGGCTTCTTTAGATGAAGTCTTGCACTATTGGACAGGTTTAGGATACTACGCCCGTGCTCGTAATTTACATCGGGCCGCTCAACAAATTGACACAGATTATGCCAGTGAGTTACCCACTGATTTAGAGTCTGTGATGCGTTTGCCCGGTATTGGGCGTTCAACGGCCGGTGCGATTTTTGCACTGGCACACGGGCAACGTTACCCCATTCTGGATGGCAACGCTAAACGAGTCTTATGTCGCTACTATGCGCTGGACGGATGGCCTAGCGAAGCTAAAGTCGCGGAAGAATTATGGCGCTTGGCCGAAAAAAATACGCCCACCCAGCGCGTCGCGGCCTACACTCAAGCTATTATGGACTTAGGCGCAACCATTTGCACTCGTAGCCGTCCTCAATGTAAACTTTGTCCATTCGATCATGACTGCATGGCCCACAAAAATGGACAAGAAACGGCCTATCCGACGCCAAAACCGCGAAAAACTTTGCCAATAAAAGCCACTACCTTTATTATGTTACAAAACCCATTGGGCGAAGTCTTACTCCAAAAACGGCCTACTGAAGGGATTTGGGGTGGATTATGGAGTTTTCCCGAATGTCCAACGGCCGCTGACATTCCTGCGTGGTGTCAACAACATCTCAACAACGCCGCGCAAAAATGCTACACTTGGCGGCCCTTACGCCACACCTTCACCCATTTTCATTTAAACATCACGCCGGTACTGATGCCAATTAAGGCCGAAGCCTGTCAAACAGTAGCACTAAAAGACACCATTTGGTATAACACGAGTCAACCAACGCCATTAGGTTTAGCAGCCCCGGTAGTACGCTTACTGGCACAACTAGTTCCTCAGGCTGGCCCTGTGGTGGTGAAAATAATTAATGATTAATGATTAATGATTAATGATTAATGATTAATGATTAATGATTAATGATTAATGATTTAAATAATACTTGAATTCTTGTTTTTATTCTTGTTTTTATGAGTTATTTTATAGAATTTGTTCATTCTCTTATCTAAGCAAAGAAATCCTTTTTTATATACAATCCTTGTAGTTTGCATTCCGTATAGAACAATGAAATTATCATCTAAGCGCATTTTCAGTATTATCCTGTTTTTTGGTTTAGCTGGCATTTTTGTGTTTTGGTTTCACAACAACATTGTTGATATTCGAAGAGTTTTACTTCCAGACACTGTTATGAAAAAAACCGTCAGTGAGGTTTTAGCCGACATCGGTGCCGATGCTTCGAAGCGCTTATTACCTTGGTTTGAACGCGCCAACGTTCCTTATCCACCACCGCAACGTTTGGCATTATTAGGTTTTAAGGCTGAAAAACGCTTAGAACTGTGGGCCGAAACAGACGCAAGTTGGACACGGATACGCAGTTACCCTATTTTAGCAGCCAGTGGTGTTGTCGGCCCTAAATTACGTGAAGGTGATCATCAAGTGCCGGAAGGCATTTACCGCCTTAACTTTCTCAATCCTAACAGCCGCTTTCACTTGTCCATGCAAATTAATTATCCAAATGACTATGATCGCCGCCAAGCGGCCCAAGAACAACGTACTAACTTGGGTGGCGAAATCTTTATTCATGGTAAAGCGGTCTCTGTTGGCTGTTTAGCAATAGGCGATGAAGCGATTGAAGAGTTATTTGTTCTCGTTGCGACAATCGGTATGGATAAAGTCACCGTGATATTGGCACCGCAACAAGATATGCAAACGGTTGATATCAGTGCGCCGGTGCGGCCGTGGGTGCCCGCGTTATATGCGGATATTTTTTTCCGTTTTCCGTTTTCAATGATCAGTTTTCAGTGAGAAGTTAAGTGATCGGTGATATACTAAAGACCGAAGAAAAATTAATTTCCCCAAAATAGTTATAGTGCCCTTTAGGGTACTTTAGCTTGGCGGAAGTTATTTTTTAGCCGATCCTAATCACTGATATACTGATCAGTGACTACTGGGATACTGATAACTGTTCACTGAAAATTATTCACTGAAAACGGATAACTGATAACTGATCACTGAAAAAAAGGAGGATTTTTATGAGTCGTATGGTTAATTGCGTCAAACTGGGTAAAGAAGCCGAAGGCTTGAAATTCCCCCCTTATCCCGGAGAATTGGGCAAAAAAATTTATGAGAATGTTTCCCAAGAGGCGTGGAACTTTTGGCTGAAACATCAAACTATGATAATTAACGAATATCGTCTCTCGCCCGTCGATCCTAAAACTCGCAAGATGCTCGAAGAAGAAATGGATAAATTCTTGTTTGGAGAAGGCACCGCGCCACCGGCAGATTACGTGCCGTCCAAATAACGGTTCCAAATTATCCTCCTCCAGGGGCACCGCCCCTGGCAAAGCCCCAACGGGGCGATATTAATATAGCCAGGGGCACCGCCCCTGGCACCGCCCCAATGCCATTAAGTTAAGGGCTTTGCACGTGGGATTGCCCCTACAAATCGTCATGTCGTGTAGGGGCAATCCTTTATGGTTGCCCTCACCGAAAAGCGGTACGATATGGCATTGTGGCACCGCCCCTGGCACCGCCCCTGGCACCTAGCTCCTTTTTCTTAGGTTTTTCAATAAACGTCGTAATTCGTCCAGTTGTGTGGCATTGATGGGTTCTAAATGGGCTATCGTGTCGCGTATATTTTTGAGACTCTTTAGCAACGGTTTGGCTTTATGGGACTTCTGCGAATTTTGAACTTGATAGTAAATATGACCGATTTCTAAATCATGAATATCAGTAATCGTGCCAAACGGCGTTTCTAACGGAACTTCTAAAAAGGCTTCTAGTTCTTCTAATAAGCGCACTCTTTGTTCTTCTATAAACGGAAATAATACGCCAATTTGGCCGCGCCAAATACGACGTCGTAATTCGTTTTGGCTATCTTGGTTAGCTTGCATAGCCAGCACCGCGGCATGAACGATGGGAGTTCCTTCAATTTCATCTAACATGCCTAAATGCCATTCGGGTTTACTCACTTGTTCTTCATTCCAGCCCCGTTGTTTAGCCATTTGCTTTAGCGTTTCAAACGGCGCAAGTAATTCTTCAAACGGGAGTTTTGACAAACTGTTTGCCAATTCAGGATCAGTGCCGGCGATTTCCGCACTCATCGCAATTTTGATATTTCTTTCTAGTGTGTTAGCAACACGGTTATGCGCCATCTGCGAAGAAATATAAAGCTGCATATCCAGCCGATCAACAACACCGCGCCATGGCCGAATTGAGAGCGTTTTATTTTCTGTTGGCAACTGTTGAGTGAGTGTGCCTACCATTGGTACACAAAATAAACTTCTCTCCAATTCACAACGATTCTGGCAAAAATGGGCATAATCTTCAAAAAAAGCGTGCCAACTCGGCCAAGAACTTTCTGTTAAACCTTCTAACCAAATGACTTTGCCACAAAATGCTTCACAATCCACTAAGGCCTTCACATTAAGAAGACGAGTCGGGCGACTTGGCACTATGAACGGATCAGGCAAACGATCAAAGAGACTATTTGGTGCCGCCTCAATAGGCAGAGCCAAACGATTAAATAATAGGCGCACTGGATCGTCACTAGAAGAATCTTTTTCTTGTAATGACACCAGCCGCCAATCCCAAAAATCATTTTTTTTGACTTGTACGGCGAGCGCTTCGCGTAAACCGGTAGGCGCATATTCAGGCAAAGCGAGAATAACGTTTTTTCCTTGGCGTAAATCTCCGTCAACGAGATTAAGAAAAGCGGCCGGGCTGGGCAATTGCCACCAAAGCGAATTCATGGTTTTTTTATCCTGTGTCGATATTCCTTACCGGAAGTGGGCCAGGGTGAGGCTCAACAGTATATGCGAATATCTCGCGATCAAATGAAAAATGAAGAATGAACAAAGAATTTATAACACTGCGGCTCGGTAGCTTTCCCAAAGGTACCGACTTTATCATATCCATCACCCGAAATTCCTTACCGGAAGTGGGCCAGGGTGAGGCCCAACAGTATATGCGAATATCGATATAAAAATGAAAAATGAAGAATGAACAAAGAATTTATAACACTGCGGCTCGGTAGCTTTCCCAAAGGTACCGACTTTATCATATCCATCACCCGAAATTCCTTACCGGAAGTGGGCCAGGGTGAGGCTCAACAGTATAAAGATTTTGGCGTTTCTAGCAAAAAAGTGTTAATTTGCTCAACGGTTACAAGCCAACTTCAATTGATTCACTTAGTACTACTAGGGCTATTGCCAAAATGGCCTCGCAAAATAAATTAGTAAGCAGTGGACAAGTCTCTTGGCGCATCTTTTACACAGCCAATGTAATCTAAAATTGTCTGAATCAGAATTTTCGGAATGGTACCTCAAAATTTATTCGGTTAATTCTAAAATTGTCTGAATCATAAACGAAGTAACGAGCGAAGCGAGATCATTTTCTGAATTAAAGAATTTTCAGAATGGTACCTCAAAATTTATTCGGTTAATTCTAAAAGGCTGTCAACTGAAGATTCATACACCCTAAAATTAGTGAATATCTGGCATAATCACTGGTATAACTTTATTTATGTTTTTACGATAAATCCGAAAATCGCTATCCAACGTCAAAACGGCACTATTGGGATAGAGTTCCGCCATTCTCACTAAACACGCATCGGCGAAAGACATCGGTACGTTGGCATATTTCATCATCAATTGTTTGAGGGTTTCTGCCTCATCATCCAAATGGAAAGGCACTTCGATAGACCCATTATGCACCATTTCCAGCAATATAGCCGGTTCTTGTGTGGTACGCTTTTTTAGCAGAAAGCTGGCTTCTGTGATGATCGCTTCACAAGTGACAAGCGGCCCCTTCAGATAAGCTAATTGCTGAATGATCCAATTGTGATAGTCATCACGTTCACTGAGAAGGGCGATTAAAGGGCCAGTATCAAGAATGATAGGGATTTGTGTCATGAGCCCAATCCTTCTAAGTAAGTTTTGTTAGTGGACAAGTCTCTTGGCGCATCTTTTACACAGCCAATGTAATCTTTCATTAAGTCCAAACATGAGACCTGTTTAGGTTCAGTTGCCGTCTGATTCTGGACTTTTTTTTCGGTTTGGTACAAAACGACGATGATGTCATCAATATTAGCCGTCTCAGGCAATTGTGAAATCGCAGTGATTGCCGATTGTTTTAATGTTTCCATGAGAAATACCTATTCTGTTGTGCTGGAATCCAAAATTTTAGCTTTGGACGAGCAGAATGTCAATATTTATTCGGTTAATTCTAAAATTGTCTGAATCAGAATTTTATGAATTAAAGAATTTTCAGAATGGTACCTCAAAATTTATTCGGTTCATCTGTCAATTCGGATTCAGACAGATTCAATCAGTACATCAAAATTTATTCGGTTAATTTATTCGGTTAATTCTAAAATGATCTCGCTTCGCTCGTTACTTCGTTTCTGTCAACTGAAGATTCAGACATCTTCAATCATCCAAAAAACTATATTCGCATCCAATTCTCTCGCTTGGGCGAATTTTGTTTTGGCGAGCGAAGCCTTGTTTAAGTCGTTCTTTCGCGTTGGGTTAGGCGATTTCAAGAAAAGAAACTACCATTGAGTGTCATTTCGAGTAAAGGAGAAATCTTCAGATAATTTCCGTTCAAAGAGTTACAACTTGGTATATTTTTTTCCAAAAATCGCCTTAACGCGTTTTGCGCCTCGCTATGGTTTTAACCTAGTGCCGGAGAGCGGAAATCCCCATACCACCCGCCAGTAGCGGGGGCTCATGGCTAAAAGCGGTAGTCGGTATCTGCCGACTGAATTCCAGTGCCCTTTAGGGTACTTTAGCTTTCAGACAAGCTGGATGGTATGAAGATTTCCGCTTTCTTGTACTAGGGTGATGAAAAGGAGGTTCAAAACCGCTTTTCACGAAAAATGATCCCGCTTTTACGGCTAAACAATTTTTCGCAAATATTGAATGGACTATCATATTGAATAAAGTGGCGAAACAAAAACGGGATCAATTTGATAACACGAGATAATCTCCTTTTCATCACCCCTGGTGCAACCTATGGAAAGCTTTCATACCTAGCCAGTTTCAGGATGGACACTCGTTAAGAATGACTTTGCTGTGCTACATAACTATCCAATAAATGACGGATCATTTCCTGATATTGAATCTGGTGCTTTTTTGCTTCTGTCTTGAAAAATTCCAAACTGACTTTGCTCAAAGAAAGGGTTATTTGAACCTTTTCTTCTTTGAAGATTAAGTCTTCAGGTGAGGGCAGAAAATCTGGCACGATTTTTAATTCACCCAACGGCTCATCAGTGTATTCAATTGGCTTGCTCATAAGTCTTTTTTCCTTTCCTCCAATAGCCAGCACCAAAAATACGAATAATATTATTTCGATAGGTAAACCGAACTGTTAATATATTCCCTTCGACTTTCCCAAAGCAATAATAGCGTTTTTCATATTGGCTGTGGTTCACATCCTCTGCTATGACACGATTTGGATCAGCAAAGGCATTTTGTGCTGTTTCTTTATTTTATTTTCACGATTTTTGTGTTCATCCCACTCAAAATTGGTATTGCTCATAATCAGATGATTGTAGATTTAACTTTGGTGTGTAACGCTGACAACACATTATACCAACTTAACACTTAAGTACTTTATTTTATGAGAGTTAGCAAAATAGCATAAATAAATAAAGGGGTTACGTAAAATAGGTCTAAACTCTCCGGTTAATGTACAAGTTAATTTTTATTATAGTCAGTGTGCTAGGATTTTTCAAGTTTCCGTGCGAGGAAAAGCCCCTCGGTTTTTGCCGAGAGGTTTGGAATGGGATTAGTGCCGGGCTTTTTGCTCCAATTACCTGAAAACTCATTGGTTTTAATATGTTTTTAGGAATCCAAAAATATCACCACGATTCTTATGTGATACCCTCGGCTATTGTTACGCCCCAGTCGGACATTTCTTGATTAAGCCTCTCATCGGCTTCAACTTCACAAGCACTTTGATAAAGTGCCGCTTCACGTATTTGTAATTCTCTTTCGAGTAGTTGTAGTACAACTGATACCCGAAATAAACGGATAAGATAAAAATCACCTTTAACTCGATGCTCAAGTTTTTGATGGTTAGATGCCTGGGGATAAATCCCCAGGCTAAAAGCTCAATGCCATTAAGTTAAGAAATAAACGAGAAAGAGCTCAAAGCTAAAGTCCCCTAAAGGGGACTGGTAAATTCAGGATTTTTTCAGAAGCAAACGATATGGCATTGAGTCTTCAGTGCCCTTTAGGGCACTTCAGCTATTAGACAAGTTGGCGGGGGGATTATTTGTTTCTAATTCCGCAAACTGTGTGGCATTGAGGCTAAAAACTAAAGTCTGCTCTAGCCGCCTAAAAACCTCTTTAAGTCTCGATGTACCCTTCAGGGTAACATCGTTCAGAGCGAAGCGAGATCAACATTGTTCATCGCTACGCGAGATAAGTTTAGCGGAATAAACGGATGACTACCGACTACCGACGGATACTATCCATCGAAGAGATAGTATCCGTTGCCAGTTCAGTACAAATCAATCCGTTTAACAAACCAGACGAGAAACAATCTTATCCAATACCCAGGTGTCGCGCTTATCTTGTTTAACAAAACTCAGCAAATCTGCCCATTCAATCACTTTCTCAACTAATTCTTCAGGTTGTTCTAACAATTGTGCAATCTCTTTGAGACTCATGGGTTCAGAGTATTCACCCATCACCTTTAGCACGGGTACCGCATCGTCTACCAAATCTAACTGTGGCAACCCTTTTTCTGGCGACTGATTGAGTTCTTTTTCTAATTCATCAAGATGTTCTGTCCACCGATTAGGCGCGTGCTTGCTTTTTGAGCCAATTTCGTGCAGTAAATGGCCCCAATTGCCCGTCACTTCGTCAAATCGTTGGCGTGAATTTGGAGCATCATGCCCAAAGCCGGCATCGTTCATCCAGTGGCGCACTGCGGTTTCTTGCCAGGGTTGAAGAGAATAGCGAGTAATACTATTGAGTGCTTGTCGCGTATCAACCTCAGTATTCACCCATGCCCAAGCTTCCCGACATCCGCCAATAAACAGAACACGGACATTCGCTTTTGAAGAACGCTTACGCTGAATCTGTTTATTAGCCTCTAATACCCATTTTTCACGCCACGGTGCTGAGAGCGGAATTAAAATCAGCTTGGAAACGGTATGATGATCTTGTAAAGTGTTCTGCAATTGAGTCTGAAATTCGCTTGGACTCATGGCACTGTCCAATACCTCAATATCCCATAAGCTTGATTGCACGGCACATTCAAGAAATGGTTTGACATCGGATAAGCCGGCGATAGGTGCGCCAAACAAGACGGCTACGCCGTTTTGAGGCGCGAATAGATCCGACTCTTGTTGCCAAGTTAGAGGACTACGTTGCCAATTATCACTTTGCAAAGCCCTTCTAAAAGAAGCCGCTTCATAGACTAAAGGCGGTTGTTCTTCTGCGGCATCCAACAAAGCTTCTTCTATTTCATTTTGAGTCCCTAACAAGTTAATCACATTGGGACTCCGTAAGTCATAAAATTCGCCCACTTTTCTCAAAACACCCAAACCGATCATCTCATCCAACAGTGTGCGAAAAGCCTCGTAAGTCTTGTCTTTAAAACCTTGCGGCCATAATGACAAGGCTTCTGTTTTCACCCATTCAACTTCAAAGCCTTCATATAAAATGCCCTGTTGTCGTTTTTCCAGACTTTCCAACGCAATTTGTAACGCAATCACGCGATAACGTGGATCAAGGTTGAGCGTCCACTTGAAACGCTCAATAATCGCCTTGCGTAACTCTTGGCGTTGGTAAGCTTCATCAATGTGATGGGCTTGAATGAGATAAGGTGGACTTTCTTTGGCATCAAAATGGGCCTTATTCTTATCCGTCAGATGTTCCAACAGATGCCAACAGAATAATTGGATAAGGCTTGGGTAATAATTAGTGAGGCCCAATATCCGATTGGGTAAATCGGGTGGAACGAAGCGATAGCCCAACATAAAAAATGGCAACGTAATCAATTTTCTGGCTTCGCGTTCTTCGCCATCACCTAACATGGGGCCAATACAGACGGGCGTGCCTAAATGCGCCAGCGGTGTATTGATATCCCGAGCAGTCCGTTGGACATTATGTAAGCCGGCAAAAACGACTTTAAAGCGGCGCTCGGTGGTTTCCATCAGGTTTTTCAGACGGGTTAAGGTTTGGAAACTATTGCCGCTTTGGTTGTCATCGGTGGCTTCTTGAGAGAGAAAACCATCGGCTTCATCCAACAGTAACAAAATACGTCTTTGTGGATGAACGTTAAGCCACGCTTGTATTTGCGTATTAATGGTATCGGGTTGACGGACGGGTGGCGAAATAATGCCTTCTTGTTGCAACGCCTGAGCAATCACTAACCAAATCTCTTCCGGCGGACGACTAATCCCAATATTTTCGGCTTTTAAGTCAATCCATAACACAATAATGCCTTCGTCGGGATTATGAGACTGACGTTTGACTTCGCGCAGTAACGCGGTTTTGCCCAGTTGTCGTCCACCGTAAATGAGATTGGTGCCAAATCGGTCAAAGATTGAATCTCTTTGCCATCCGCGTCCAAAAAACATTTCTACTGGCACATTGCTGCCCGTTGTCGTAAAAGGATTCTCCACGGTAAAAGGAAAAGCACATTGAAATAAAATCGGCAAACGTAAGCCGCGCTCACCACATAAAAAATAGATGAGTGTTTCATCAACTACCAACAAAGTACGCCGCCCTTCTCGACAAAGATAGGCTAAGTCGCGCCGCCTTTTGGTCGTCAGCCAGCCAAAATAGAAGACAATAATCGGAATTTCGCGGGCTTGTCTGGCTGTTAGACTGAGAATTTCCTCTTCAGAAGGCCGCTCCCACAAACATAACAGGCGGTAATAGCCCTGTGCCGTCGAACAAAATGTTGGGATAACACAAGTATCCCGATTCCTGATAGGACGGACACGCATTTCAAACCATCTATGTCTGTCAGTGCTACTGCCGTCTTGAAGCGTGAACTCGCTATTTTGAAAGCCGATACCATCGAGAATTTTTCGCAATCCATCGACAATATTATTGCCCATTTGGTGCTGAACCGCTAACCACGCTTTCAGCATTTTGGCTGCCGTTTTCGCCTGAGCACCGGGCACCTGCCGCATGTCTAGCGGAGAAAATCCCTTGCCATTAGCAATGTCCTTGATATTTCGAGGACGGTCTGTCCTTTCTTGGCCTAAAACCTTAATCAATTTCTCGACAAAGTGCGGAAAAAAGTCAGAGAACGCATCACGGGTATTTTCATTTTCAGGAAGAGGGCTACCCGCTTTTGCCATCGCCAGATATTCATTGGCGATTAACACATCGCCTTTGTCTAAGGCCGCTTTGATACGTTGAGAATCATCGGGTTTAATTTGAGTGGCACTTTCTTGCAGTTCATAACGCAGTTTTTGAATATGCTTATATTTAGTATTCTTGAGTTGTTTAACAATGTCTGTGATAGCGTTCTCACTCGGTTGAAAATCCATGATTTCAGCCGGCACCATTTTGTCCAAGGTACTGAGCCAGTTTAGGCGTTCTGTTTCCGTCAAACGGCCTTCCACCGTTGCCCGTTCAATTTGTTCTCGCGTCTCCTTAATTGAAGTTTCAAGTGAGCGACGACAAGCTACCAGATTGTTTTCACGTCGCGTTTCAAGCGACTTCAGTTCATCAGGCGTTTTGTTGCGTTGAGCCTCTTTTAGAAAGCCAATAAGACGTTGCGTGGCTAAATGGTTGCCCGCCTCACATTGCTCGTCAAAAGCCTTGTCCCAATCAATGGACTGTTCTGTTTGTAACAAGCTAATCAGAGACGCTAAGAATTCTCGGTGTGACAGCTTGGTAGGCCGTAGCCACATTTCATCTAACTGTAAGCTCGGAATGCGTAGCAATTCCGCGTGTAAAACCGGTTGCCATGAAGTGGCTGAAATCTCGGTTTGTTGCGGATCAAAAAGTGCTTGTAAATCTTGTAAAGCACGGTTAGCGGCAGCTACACTGGCTACGAGCTCTAAACGCGCCGACTGTTGTTGCAAGAACGCTTGCAATTGGGTTTGGCTTTGTTGTAGACAACTAATAATCTTAGTACGACAATTATTAGCCTGTTCGTGAATAAAACTATTCACCTGTTGAGGTTCGTTTTGGAGCAAGTCTAACCAATCTTGAGCAAACTGTAACGCGTTTTGTACATGCTTGTAGAGTGCGGCTTTTGCGGCATTATCAATAGCCCTCACGTCTGCTCTACGGCCACGTATTTCTCGATCCGTTCTGTGTAACAATTGGTGTACTCTGTCGGCCGACGAAAACGCGTTGATAGTCTTTTCGACTTGCGGCTGTTTGTCACGATCATGTTGGATAACGGCCGTCAGCATTTTACCCAAATCTCCCTCTTCATTGAGCCAACGTGTCCAAACGCGAGTGGTGCGCCCATACCTAAAGTGAGCTTCACGACTATTGTTTAACCATTCTTCAGCCTCAGATTGAAGCGATTCCAAGGATTCTGACCAACGGGCTTGTTCGCCAACGCCTTTGAGAATATCGGGAGTCAGTGCTAAACCTAATCTGGTATATTCCAAAATGGCATGACGCAAATCAGATAATGCCTGAAAGGCCTCACTCAAAGATAATTGGCTCAGCAAATCTTTGGCACCGGTCGTCACCGGCGCGAGTAAGGCCGGACGTAGGACTAAGGCAAAGCCGAGTAGATTGTAGCTCGTCCGATTTTGGTCATGTTGGGCGGTCGCTTTCTTTTGAAAGAAAGAAGTGATTTGAGGAATGTATGATTGTAATTCTGCAATCACTTCTATCGAAGAATAATGTACTAAGTGACTCAGTGCCAAGGCTTTCAGCATAATCGCTGGCACAGCACATTGTTCTTTGGAATAAAGCTTTTCAACACTTTGGGCAATGTGGTAAGCCAGCCCAATTCTATCGCCATCAATTAAGCGCCACACGAGTGCATTCAGCAATTCCAAATGTTCGGTGGTGTTTGGTTGACTAGTCGCAACTGAGCGTGCAATTTCTTGAATTTCTTGAGGTTCTTCTCTCGACAAAGAATGTGCTGCTAAAAATTTTTTAGCAGTGAGCTGCCTCTGAATTTCTTCTACTATGGCTGTTTTTTCAGGTTGAACGGTTGAAGGTTCTGCTATCGACGGTGGCGTTTCAACCGTTGCCGCGGTTGGCAGGCTCTGATTGAGCGGGGGTGAAGATTCCACGGGTGTCGCGAGTTTTTCTTCCGTTTTATGAGGCTCAGTCTGAGGCTTGGTGTCACCAACCTCGTTTTCACTCGCTGGCGTATTTTTTAAGTCATCACTTTCCGTTGAATGGCCCACTTTTGAGGCGTCAGACTTTTCAATCGCGGGCGTATTTTTTAAGTCATCACTTTCCGTTGAATGGCCCACTTTTGAGGCGTCAGACTTTTCAATCGCGGGCGTATTTTTTAAGTCATCACTTTCCGTTGAATGGCCCACTTTTGAGGCTTCAGACGCTGAACTGTCATCAGACTGAGTTTTTTCGTCGGCCGACGTGTCAACCAAGACGGGAGGCGTTTCCCGCGCGGGTTGCCGCAACTCACTACTCAGCTTTAGCCATTCAGTGAGAGAGTCTTTGTCATTGTCAAAAGCCTCTTGAAACGGCGAAGCCTGATTGAGAATCTCTTGTCCGATCTTCACACGCTGATCGTGAATGGCTGTTATTTGTGCAAAAGAGGCCTGTTGTTCCTTCAGAGACAAACTCGGTAATTTCGTCGTCAGTTGACGGAATTGCTGAGATAATCCTTGATCTTCCTCGGCCAACGGCGCGACTTCAACAAATACTCTGTCAATATCTTGAGTGACGCGATTAATGTCTTTTACGGTGTCCGGTTGATAGGCCGATAAATACCAGCGCGACAATAAGTTGTCGAGGTGTTGCAAATCAAAAGACTCTTGCTGACTGAGCTTGAGCAAATAGCCCTCTAGTTTTTCTAATTGGCCGTTAATGTCTTCCAGTGCTTGCTCTTTGACTGGAATTTGTTCACGTAAGCCTTCTAGTTGGGCAGAAAACGCTTGAAATGCCTCAATAAACTCAATAGATGGCTTTTCAAGGGCCTGTTGAGCGGTTGCAATGATCTCTGAGCAAAGCGTTTTCCACTGTTGTTCAAGTGAAAGCGAATCAGTTGCCATGAGTTTTTCCTTGGCCTGTTCGGTGGAGGAATCGGCTATGTTGCTGAACAGTTGCGAATAATAACGCGCTAATTCCGGAACTTGTTCAATCGCTTGTAAAATCAGCGAATAGGATTTGGCAATCGTTGCCAGTGCAAAAACGACATTCGCAAGCTTAATCTGTTGTTCGGCGGTTAGGGCCGACCATTTTTCTAAGTCTTCTTGCGCTTTTAGCCAGAGCATTAAACTTTTTTTGAGGTTGTCATCAACAGATTCAATGGTTTGGCCGACTTCTTCCCAAGCGGTGATGCAACTTGCCAGTTTGTCTTCCTGATAAGAGGCTTCGAGAAAATCCGGCGAATAGTCACTTAATATATTATATTCCAGAGAAGGAATAGCAAAATGAATTTTAACCTGTTGATTAGCCACTTTGTGACTTTTGTGACTTTTACCCAATAAGCCAACAAATCGACTACTCGCCGAGTTGTCGATGTCTTCGTGTTGTGATTGTAAAAAGCTTTCGAACAACTCAAAACGATTGTCTGGCTCTGAGTAGAAAAAAATCAGAGTTTCGCGGTCATTACGCTTTTTCTTTTTTTGAGTTTTGGGCAAACGACCGACGAAGGCTTTCCGAATCTCACGAGGCATTTGTAAAACAGTAAACAGATGAATCACATCGGATTCTTCTTTTGGCAGCAGCAGATTGTCTGGTAGTCCCTTTGGAAAGGTTTCAGGACTATTTTCCTCCATCATAAATTTCCTCTTGGTTTGTAGTCGTCGCTTTAGCGACTCACAAGCTGTTCGTTATGAAAGTACAACTTTTTTTAGATTTAGTACAACTAATTACGCGGATAAAGGAATTGAGTATTTAGTTAGTACAACTAATTACGCGGATAAACGAATTGAGTTAGTTAGTACAACTAATTACGCGGATAAACGAATTGAGTTAGTACAACTAATTACGCGGATAAACGAATTGTGAATTGAAATTTCATTCAGAACCTATTGTTTTTCATAAGGTGGAATAGAATAAAATAAAATTATCTCGCTGCCTTTTAGAGTCTTTTTATCACCCCAGCACCACCCTACACATCCAATCCAATCTGAAAAACAGTGACAAAATTGACTCCTGCCAAACTAAAGTTTGGACTCCTTCCTTACGTTTGGACTCCTGCCAAAAGTTTGGACTCCTGCCAAAAGTTTGGACTCCTTCCTTACGTTTGGACGACTGCCAAACTAAAGTTTGGACGACTGCCAAACTTAAGTTTGGACTCCTTGCTGACGTTTGGACTCCTGCTAAGCACTCCTTATAATATCAATGGGTTGCGGTGTTAAACAGTCTAAAAAAATTATCCGTCGTCACTCGCGCTATCGTCTCGAAAGTTTCTTGCCGCAATTTTGCAATAAATTCAGCGACATGTCGCACGTAGGCTGGTTGATTGGTTTTGCCGCGATGGGGCACGGGCGCTAAATAGGGTGAGTCGGTTTCTACTAGCAGCCGCTCTAAGGGGACTTGTTTTGCCACCGCTTGCAGTGCTTTGGCATTTTTAAATGTGACGATGCCGGAGAATGAAATATAAAATCCCATCTCTATCGCTTGTTGTGCCGTTTCCCAATCTTCTACGAAGCAGTGCATAACGCCGCCGATAGCGGCGGCATTTTCTTCGCGCAAAATGCGTAACGTGTCTTGGGCGGCATCGCGGCTATGAATAATCAACGGTTTACCCGTCTCTTTGGCGGCTTGAATATGGGTGCGAAAACGTTGTTGTTGCCATGTTAAATCGCCTTGGCTGCGAAAATAGTCTAGCCCGGTTTCACCAATGGCGATGATTTGGGGATCATCTGCTAACGCACAGAGCGTTTGTACATCGACTGCAACCTCGCTTGAGGTATTTGGGTGAATGCCGACTGAGGCAAATACATTTTCTATGCGTTGTGCAATGCCTAACAGCGTGGGAAAATGGTCAAGATCAACCGACACGCTTAAAAAATGGCTAACGCCTTCAGCGTGGGCGGCGGCGACAAGGGTGTCGGGGTTGGTACCTTGAATTAAGTCTAAATGGCAATGTGAATCAACTAGCATGAGTGTGTGTTACAGTTCTCCCGTGGTTGGTAATGGGTAATGCGAATTAATTAAGAATGAAAAATTAAAAATGTAGAATGAACAAAGACTTATAAGTTTTTTCTAACACAAAACAATAACGACAAGGATTGTATATAAAAAAGGATTTAAAAGCGAATTTGTCGAAAGTGTACGAATTCTATAAAATTTTAGCGTTCGTGCCTGAAATAAAATCGCGTTGCCCCAGGGGCGTTGCCCCAGGGGCGTTGCCCCAGGGGCTAAGCCCCTGGCTTTAATAATACGCACCAAAGGGGCTTGGTTTTAAAGGCAACGCCCAGGGGCTAAGCCCCTGGCTTTAATAATACGCACCAAAGGGGCTAGGTTTTAAAGCACATCGATAGTTAATCTTTGCATACAAGTGAGTATGTTATTGATCTGCTTACATGGTGTAAGTTTTTTTATCTGAATTAAGCCGAGCCGCCAGCGTTTTTTCAATTTTGTCGCGGGTTGCTCCCTTGTCCATTTCACCAAAATGCACCCCAATCCCTTGCGGACGCCCACCGGGTGCGCCTTTGGGATTAATCCACACGACTTTGCCTACCACCGGGGTTTTGTCGCCACTATCCAACAGGGTTAGTAATAAAAAGATTTCTTCACCTAATTTATAGGATTTGTCTGTCTTAATAAACAAGCCGCCCTGTTTAAGAAACGGCAAATAAGAATTGTATAACGCATCGTCATCGGAAAGGTTCAGCGTCAACATATTTTTACGCAGACCACCTGGACGTTTTTTCATAATTTTTATCTCCTTAATAGCAGCGGGGTTTTAAAACCCCCGCTAGGGGTTGACACTCAGTGTGCCTAGTTTAACCCAAGCAATAGCAATTGATTCTAACAATCCTTGCGGTTTGACGTTAGCGTTTCCCGTTACTAACCGATAAGCCTCTCTTTGTAAATCTAGCAGATCAAATAAACTATGCAAGTCTAATTGTGTAGCGAGGTGTTGCAGTGGCTCGATACGATCTTGATTAACAAGGTGTTGCGTTTGAGCGGTGGTGGCATAGCGGATAATATCCATTGTCCAACTGAGCATCCATTGTAAGACTTGCGCGGCTTCCAATTTAGCCCAACTTTCTGCAACACGGATCGGATCGTTTTTACCGCTGGGCAGTTGCGTTAAACTGTCAAATAATTCGCGCCGCTTTGTCATGCCATCCGTTTCAGCTAAGGCGAGTGCGGCCAACGGCGCTTGGGCGGAAAGCTTAAGTAATAGTTGAGCGTTCAGTTGTGACGATATTTTACTCTGTAGCCATGCTTGTGTCACGGTGCTTTCTTGCTGGCTAAAATCAAGACGTTGACAGCGACTGAGAATCGTGGCGGGTAAGGCCATGGGTTGATGAGTGACTAGCATTATCAATGTGTTAGGCGGCGGCTCTTCTAGTAATTTTAGTAAACTGTTGGCCGCATTGCGATTCATCGCTTGTGCCGGATTGATAATAGCTATTTGATAGCGCCCATAATTGGCTGTCAAGGTACAAAATTGTATCAAGCTACGTATCTGATCGATTGGAATCTGTTTACCGGGTTCGGCGGGTTGTACTTTGAATAAATCGGGGTGAGTTTCGACGCTTAGTAAATGGCAGGGTTTGCAGTGTCCACAGGGCGGCCCCAAAATCCCTTCGAGGGGGGATTTTTCACAGAGCAAAGTTTCTGTTAAACGCTGTGCAAACAAGGCCTTACCCATCCCAGGCGGCCCACACAACAATAAGGCATGTGGCAAACGGTTTTGTTGCCAGCGGCGCTGGATATGTTGCCATAATGAGTCATGCCAAGGTAATACGTTGTTCATAGCGGTAGTGTTTAAGTTAAGCCAAAATAACCCACTTTAATAATACTTACCGAAGGGGCTAATAGAGTCAGCCCCAACGGGGCGATATTAATATAGCCAGGGGCACCGCCCCTGGCAAGCCCCAACGGGGCGATATTAATATAGCCAGGGGCACCGCCCCTGGCAAGCCCCAACGGGGCGATATTAATATAGCCAGGGGCAACGCCCCTGGCAAGTTTTAGAAATCCGATTTTTTGGAAAAATCTGATTTCTTTTCCTCCTGACGGAGAATTTCTCGCGTTTCCATCAGGATTTTGCCCAACTTATTTTTGCCGCTGCCATCTTTGCCGCTGCCCCAATAGTAGTCTTTGGGCGCATCTTCAACTAATTTGTCTTTGCCGGTATCAAGTAGCAATTTTTTGAGTTCGTCATGGGCGCTGAATTTTGCTAAGACGGCTTCTCTCATAATATCATCCTTAACGCTTTCCCAATCGGCGCGTAGCGGAACGGAACGAGTACGGCCGAGTTGTTTGGCTTGTTTGGGCGAGGCTGCGGTACGGATACGTTCTTCTTGTGGATGTCCGGGAAATTTTTGGGCTTGAAAGTAGTGTTCTACTGTCGGCCAATATTTGCCCTTCAGCGTGAAGCCGTGTTTTGAAAAGTTTGAGAATTCAAAGTATTTCTCGTGGCTTGAGTAAAAATAAATAGTCATGGTAATTGGTAATTGGTAATGGTTGTTTTGCTTTTCCGATTTTCTCGATAGCTATTATACCGATTTATATACTGAGCATCGTCATAAACTGAGTTTGTCATTTCTCACTTCGCTCTAAATCTTCTCGCAATTAATTGAACAAAGATGTTATTTCGACGAAAGGTTTCGGGTGTGTCTGTCCTACTGTTGAAATAGGGCCATAAATAAAATCAAACGTTCAGGCAAAAGTTTCGCTTCGCTGTACTTTTGCCTGAACATCAATTCGGCAACCTGGCCCTCAAAATAAACCTATTGCTTATGCGAATATCGCGCTGAAATTTGAACAAAGACTTATAAAATCACTTTCAATCACTTATAACTCATTTATTTATAGGTTTAATTTAATTCAACTTTTGGGCCATGACTAAAATAACGCGAATCAATTCGGCAACCTGGCCCTCAAATAGAAACCTATTGCTTATGCGAATATCGCGCTGAAATTTGAACAAAGACTTATAAAATCACTTTCAATCACTTATAACTCATTTATTTATAGGTTTAATTTAATTCAACTTTTGGGCCATAACTAAAATAACGCGAATCAATTCGGCAACCTGGCCCTCAAATAGAAACCTATTGCTTATGCGAATATCGCGCTGAAATTTGAACAAAGACTTATAAAATAACTTTCAATAACTTATAACTCATTTATTTATAGGTTTAATTTAATTCAACTTTTGGGCCATAACTAAAATAACGCGAATCAATTCGGCAACCTGGCCCTCAAATAGAAACCTATTGCTTATGCGAATATCGCGCTGAAATTTGAACAAAGACTTATAAAATAACTTTCAATAACTTATAACTCATTTATTTATAGGTTTAATTTAATTCAACTTTTGGGCCATAACTAAAATAACGCGAATCAATTCGGCAACCTGGCCCTCAAAAGAAACCTATTGCTTCTGCGAATATCGCGCTGAGAATTGAACAAAGAGGTTATTTCAAAACCGCATCTTGTCCTGTTTTTTCAAGGAGTCCAAACTTTAGTTTGGCGACTGGAGTCCAAACTTTAGTTTGGCAATACGACAAGGAGTCCAAACTTTAGTTTGGCAGTGCCACAAGGAGTCCAAACTCTTTAAATACTCTGGCATTGCCAAACGAACTTCTGCCAAACTTTGGACTCCTGCCAAACCAAAGTTTGAACTCCTGCTAAAGTTTGGACTCCGGCTAAAGTTTGGAGTCCTGCTAAAGTTTGGACTTCTGCCAAACTAAAGTTTGGACTCCTGCTAAAGTTTGGACTCCATTCGTCAAAGCGATCAATTCATCAAACTGAAAGTCTTTGGCTAAAGCGGCTATGGCTTCTGCTAATTGAGTGTGTTCAGGTTTAATTTGCTCAAGTCGCTCGAAAATGACGTCTGCGTCAGCCCGTTCAGCGGCATCATGGAGATGGGCTATCCAGTTAGCTGGTAAAACTGCCAACGCATCTGGCGTTAAAGGCTCTGCCTGAGTCTGGTTGGTTATCGCCTCTGGTTCCTCATAAACATAGCGCACCCCAATATGTTTACTTATCATCTCAAAAATTTCTCCTTCCTTAAAGGGTTTCCGCATAAAATCATCACACCCCGCCGATAAAGCCACGGCCCGTTCTTCTTCTAACGAACTCGCCGTCAGGGCAATAATGGCCGTCGCCTGTCCTTTGACTGTCGCTTTGATGCGTTTGGTCGCTTCATAGCCTGACATCACCGGCATCCGCATGTCCATATAGATAAGCTGTGGCTCAAATTCTTTCCCTATTTCAATCGCTTCCTGACCGTTAGTGGCTTCTTGCAGTTCAAAACCCAATGGATTGAGCAGTTTTATCAAGAATTGGCGATTAGTCCATTTATCATCGACAATCAAAATCCGATAGCGGGGTTGTCCAGGTTCAAGTGCTATCACTCGGCGTTGCAGCTTAGTTGAGCAAGTCACTTGGCTTGCTTCAACGATATTGACTTGAATATCAAACTTGAATAGGGTGCCACATCCCACCTCACTTTCAACCTGTATATCCCCACCCATCAGTTGCACAAACTGATGGCTAATCGCTAAACCTAAACCGGTGCCTTCCTGTACTTGTTGACCGCTTTGAGTTTGCACAAAGGCTTTAAAAAGACTGTCCAATTCCTCCGGGGCAATGCCGAGTCCAGTGTCTTCCACTTCAAATTGTAGTTGAGCTTGATCTTTTCTTATCCCAATTCTGACACAAATGCCGCCCACCTCCGTAAACTTCAAGGCATTATTCAATAAATTAATCAGCACCTGACGCAATTTTACTTCGTCTGTTCTGACATATTGCGGCACTTCCGGTTCACGCTCAAAGCAAAATTGTAAGTGTTTCTCATCCGCTTTGGGTTGAAACATTTCTTTCACATCATCAAGTAAACGATACAGATCAAAGTTATTTTCGTTGAGGTTCGTTTGTCCGGCTTCTATTTTGGATAAATCCAGCACTTGGTTAATCAGTGTCAATAAGTGTTCCCCGCTGCGGCTGATAATACCTATATTTTCTATATGTTCTTGGGATAAAGTTTGACTGCGCGTCATAATCTGGGTAAAACCCAAAATCGCATTCAGGGGAGAACGGAGTTCATGGCTCATATTGGCTAAGAAAACACTTTTAGCCTTATTGGCGATTTCCGCCTGTTCTTTGGCTTCTTCCGCCTGTTCTTTGGCTTCAAGCTGTTGATGGGTTGATCTTTGCAAATCCTCAGCCATTTGATTGAACGCGAGGCCTAATTGGCCGATTTCATCCTCAGATCGGATTGCAACTCTCTGGGAAAAATCGCCGGTTGCTACCTGTTGCGTGATGTCAATCAGTTTGTGAATCGGTCTCAGAATGTTATTTTTTGCCCACAGAGTGAACAAATAGAAAATAAATACCACAAAGATAAAAAAACAGACACTGACTATCAGGTTTCTTTTGGCGGCCGATTTCATCTCTAACATGACCGTATTGGCTTGTGTTCCGGCAACCTTTGAGATGGGCAATGCTGCATCGATGGCTTTGGTTGCGGCTTCAAACCAAGTTGCCGCATCCACTGGATACGCCACGTTTTTGATCGTTTTGATCATCACAAAAAAATGATTGGTGTTAGCTTGAATAAAGATCGGTTGATAGACAAAGCTTTCCTTAGCACTAACGCGCACTGTTCCGGCTTTGCCGGACAAAATCTGTTCGGCAACTTGTGGAGAGTCCTGTTTAATATTATGGTGTGAACGGTTGAGTTTTTCCATCATTCCCCATTCTTTAGCTTCGTCAGGATGGTGGATGTAGAAGCCATCGTGATGCACTAAGAGGTAATTTCCGGCTTCCTCACTCTCTTCTATGAGTTTATGCAAAAATAATGGGGTGTTGACGAGTAAATTGAAAATAATCATCCCAGCCGGTGTTTTTCCATCAATAAAAACCGGGGTAACAAAACGAAGCGTCGGTTTAGAGGGGGTTTCAACTTCCTTCAATTCCATGTTGAGATCAATATGTGATAAATAGACTTCGCCGGGTTGCAGATTGATGGCGTTCTGGAAATAGTATCTGTGGCGCTTATTTTGTAACTGTTTGCCGCGAACAATTGTGGTGAGTCGTCCATCAGAATCAACTCGCACACGTTCTTGTCCCGTATTATCTAAATAGCGAATTTGATAGAGTTTCTGGTTAATTTTAGAAAAATTGTCAAACAGCGTTTCTACCACCGTTAGCCGTTCAGATAAGTCGGCTTTTTCTACCAATGCCTTAGCCAAGCCCGTCACACTTTGATGGCGACTCATATTCAGCAAGTTATGAGAAATACCGGCTAAATAATCTTCCAAAGCCGCTTTTTTTTCAATGAGTTGTATAGAAGCCCTTCTGATAGCCGCTTCTTGTATATGACTCGCCACAAAAACATTTTCCCTTAAGAGTTGAAATGAGTGCAGAAATTCTTTTTCAAAGCGCATAATAGCTTGTTTCATCTCCTTTGAAGTAGAGGGTTGTCCTTTTAAAAGCAGCACTTGAGCAACCGATTGTTCCACGATGGAGCGATAGTGCTTGATTCGATTCATCGTCTCATGAGAAAACGGCCCTCTGCGTGCAATCGTATTTGCTACTAGGGCGCGTTCCAGTCCAGCAAATTCGCGTAACTTGGTGATATGAGGGCGGAGGACGCTATTCAAATAGGGTATCTGTTCTTGCTGGTTTTGCGGGATAAAGGCTAGATTACGCAGATTAAACTCATAACGAATGTTAGCGGTAGCAATGTCGAGCCATTTATCTTTAGAAATATCGCCACGGGCAATTCGGGGGCGAGCAATTTTGAGTGCCTGATAGGTTTCCTGCCATTGATTGAGTTTCTCTTCAAAGTGCTTGTTTTTGGTGATAGCGAGCCAGTTTTTGGCCCAGTTTTTGGCGTGTAAGACTTCGGTGTCGCCGGTTTGTGCCATTTCCATAAATTTTGAGAATAGCGGTGAGGAATCGCCTTCACCACTACCGAGTATTGTGGCACCTAACCCACGTTCAACGGCTTGCCAGCCGGTGGCGGCATTCAGGTGTCCAGCAATCTGGTTTTTGATTTCATACTCTTTGACGAGTTTCTTTTCTTCAAACGCCCGGTTAATGACTATGCCTACCAGTGTTACCAAGACGCATAATAAAATACCTGAAACATGGAACATTTGAGATTTTAAGGTTTTCATATTTTTTTTAGCTAAAAACGGAATCAGTACTTAGAATGCGAATTAAGGGTTGAAAAATCCATTGAAACCTGGGGCGATCAGAAGGCTTTAATAACACTTACCGAAGGGGCTAAAGCCCCTTTGGTACGAATATCGATATAAAAATACCTTGATTTCATAATAATTAATTCAACCCTTAATTCGCATTTAGAATAAACAGGCGTTCGTAGTAGGCTCATCCAATGCCGCCTAGTGGCTTTCCTTCAGCGACAACCGAAATTCGGCCAGACTGATGGCCGTCAATTGTGGGCCATATCGCATAATGGCTCAAGGGATTTCAACTCATGGCCCTATTGATACCTCTTTTAATTGTAGTTGACGGCGTTTGTAGTAGGCGATTCATCGCCCGGAGTTTGTGGTAGGCGATTCATCCAATGCCGCCTAGTGGCTAAAGCCACTACTACAAACTCTAAGTGCCGGAGAGCGAAAATACCCACACCACCCGGCCTAGTACTAATGGGTGGAATGAAGATTTCCGCCTTCCTGGAAGACAGCCAAACGTTAGTTTGGACGACTGCCAAACGTTAGTTTGGACGACTGCCTAGATCGGTGTAAAGTATAAAATCAATATATTATTTTAAACAGCATAAAAAACAACGTGTTATGACCGTTATGAGCGTTGTGAGCATTTTATGAGCGGTTTATGAGCGTTGTGAGCATTTTATAAGCATTCTATGAGGCATAACCCCGGCTATTTTATGTATCTCATTCAAATAAAACGATTTTTTAAAATTGGCACGTTCATTGTAATAAAGCAGAAACAAAAGCCTTTGTGAAAACCTCCAAGGCGTTATCGAGCTCCGCTCGGAACAATGTTCAGAGCGAAACAACATAAGTTTATACTCAAGAAGGGAACAAATTGGATTTTTTGAGAAACCAAAATAACTTAAGTAACTAGTTTCAAGCCCCAACGGGGCGAGATTAATATAGCCAGGGGCAACGCCCCTGGAAATCCAAGTTATGCCCACGTTGAGTATAGTATTTCCAATTGAAGTCACCATTGAGAGGAGAAACAACATGTTTTGGAACCGCATTATTGATAGAAAAAGTTTGGGGAACCGCCTTTTTGGGAGCGTTTTTTACAAGTTTGTGAGTGGAACCGTCGGATATGCAGTAGCTCATAAGCCGTACTCATTGGAAGCAATCCAAGCAAAAACTCTCCGAAAAACTCGTGATAATGAAAGTCGTGATAATGAGTTAAGTCAGGAAAATGAGTTAGGTTTTTTAGAAAAGCTAAGTTTGATGATGACCAAAAAGCTCAATGAGCAAGTCAATAATTATTCTCAGCAAGGAAAATATCAACAAGCTATTCCGTTTGCTGGACGTGCCCTTGTTATCCGAGAGAAACTCTTGGGAGATGAACACCCTTTAGTTGCTAAAAGCTTGAACACTATGGCCGAACTTTATAGGCAAATGGGTGAGTCTGTCCGCGCTGAACCGCGTTATCGACGGGCGTTATACTTATGGAAAAAAACCTTGGGAGAAGAACACCCTTCTTTTGCCACGAGCTTGAACAATCTAGCTTCGCTTTATGTTTCTACGGGTGAGTATGCCCGCGCCAAACCGCGTTATCGACAGGCGTTAGAAATCAGGAGAAAAACCTTGGGAGAAGAACACCCTGATGTTGCAGTGAGCTTGAACAATCTGGCTGAGCTTTATAGGCGGATGGGTGAGTATGTCTGCGCTGAACCGCTTTATCGACGGGCGTTAGACATTCGGAAAAAAACCTTGGAAGATGAGGGACTGCACTATAGTTTTTTGGATAATCTTGAACGTGCTTTTCAAACACGCTCGTCCGGGCAATTTTTCGTTATGGAACGCCCATTACGCGCATAAACGAACGAGTACAACTAATTACGCGGATAAACGAATTAAATATCGAGTACAACTAATTACGCGGATAAACGAATTGAAAAGCGAGTACAACTAATTACGCGGATAAACGAACGAGTACAACTAATTACGCGGATAAACGAATTGAAAAGCAAGTACAACTAATTACGCGGATAAACGAACGAGTACAACTAATTACGCGGATAAACGAATTAAAAATCGAGTAGGGGGCCGGCAACGTTGTTGCCCACCATCATTTTTCATTTCCAGGCAAACGTTTTTCGGAGAAAAACTTTTGCCTGGAATTCATTTTTCATTTTTCATTAGACTGGGTACGGATACCATCCCGTTGAGGAATGGTATCTGTGGAAAATTAAGTTTGCACGGCTTTTTTAGTTCGCAAGGGTTTCCACAGGCTATGCGTACTAAAACATTCCCAACCCCAGCGTAGCCAGCCCAGTAGCGCAAACGCTAGCCATAATGCCCACAATAACATCGCTATGCGATACACCCACATCGACAGAGAAAATACCCATACCTGCGGTAATATGCCCGCTGCGCGATCCTCATACCAACGCAAATGGTAAGAATCTGAACCATTGCCGGCAATGTGCATATTGGGGCTACCTAACAAGCCTTGCTTGATGGCAAATAGCAAAGTAATCAAAGCGACTAGCGTGAGAATGCCTAGCCCAATTTGAATCGCGTTAAATATAATGGGTGACTTATCAGAGGACATCTGCGCCCTCAAGCCTAACGCCATAAACCACGCCACCACGCACAGCATCAATGGGATAGGCACTTGGCTTAATACCACGCCCAACAGTAGCCAATGAGGAATTTTTAACGGAGTCAATGAAATTTGCCCCAAGCCCACCGATGCTAGAACAATGACAATTAAAATGCCCCAAATCATCACAGCAGGCCCAATGGGTTTTCCGCCAGTAAATAATATCCAGCGGTCAGTGGGCATATTAATTTGCAGCAGGGTATTCACACTTTTTATGCCTAAATCGATGCGGGGCGTAAAAAAGTTCTGGCTCATACCGACAGATTGTTGAAATTGCAACTCAACTAGCTGTGTCCCTGGGGTAATGGGCAAAGTGACAAAGCGGTTTTTTTGGCCCCCGTCTTGACGTATCGGTTGGGATTTTCCGTTGATTTTGAACGATTGCAATTGGGCATCAAACGGCAAAACCAATTCATGTTGCATCCCGCGACTGCTGCGTAGGGTTAATAACAACCGATTATCTGTGGTATGCTGTCCAGGCGTGACAATTAATTGGCTGCGATCTATGGTCAACACTTGTCCTTTTACGCCATCTGGACGGCTGATATGCAAGCTAACACTTTCACCCGGCCAAGGCCGCCATTCTGGTAGCCAGCGTCCCTCAGTTTGATGATGCACCACGGGAATGCCCTGGGTTTTGACATGCCATAAGGCACTGGCATTCAAACGCCAAACTTCGCTGCTTTTGGTATTGTTCGGCGCTGTCAGCGTTATCGTGTCTTGTTTGTCAAACACAGACACCCAACCGATTTGTGACTGATTCGGTGAAAGGTTAATCAACGCCTTACCGCCTTCAACGCGAATTTGTTCACTGGTGACGGATTCGCCCAAGAGCAGAGGGATTTCCAATTTAATCGCTTCGCCTAATGGCGTTTTGCGTATGACGCGGGTTTCAACTTGCCAATCTAAACCCGATAATAACAAGGTGCGTTCCACTTGTACAAACGGTGGCAAGTTGCCCATTTCTAAGTCGGCCAATTTGTCATCGGTTTGTTCGCGGGTAAATTGCAACAAGTCATCAGCCACGCCATTTTCATGTAGGCCTTCCACGCGCCAGCCTTTGGCATTGATCTCAACAAAATGCGGTTTCAGCGGCAAAGGCAGTTGCACCGTATTGCGATGGGCTAACGGGCCGGCGATTTGCACTTGATGGATGCCTTTACTGACACTCAGCCATAATTGCCCGTTTTGATGACGCAATAAAGCTTGTGCCGGCTCACCATCGAGCAGCACTTGTTGTGGCAACCATTGCTTTGCTAAACCGGGCAATGGCACAGCAGTGTCCGCAAGGCTATGTATCTCGATACGGGCACGTAATTGAGTGGGTTGCAATTCTAGCAACAAGCGCGGGCTGCCGGCACAATAGGGTAAACAATCGGGCGGTGCTAATAGGCGCTTTTGCAAATCATCCAATAATGATTGGGGCGGAAAGTTGTCAAAATCAGATTTTCCCCAGTCCCCTTTTATTTTCAGCACCCTTTCCCCTTTTGAAACAGGGAAGCCTTGGGGAATTTCGGCTTCTACCGAACTCTTATGCGTTCCCCCTTTTGAAAAAGAAGAGCCTTGGGGAATTTCGGTGGAGATAAAAAAGGGAGAAGTGTTCACTGGAGTTGAAGTCTGGGACGTTCCCCTCGCTGAAAAAGGTTTGCTCGAAGAAATTTCAGCACAACCAACTAGAGGCAAAGACAATAACACGCCCAACATGGCCGCTAACAAAAAGGCCGCTGTTGCCGAAGGCTTCGCTGCTTGATTCACCGGTTGAGAAGTGGCCTTTGAACCAAATAATAACCGCGTGCCGGGGCCCCAAGATACCCATAAAAAGAATACGGTCAAAATCGCCAACAACACCACGCGCACAGCGCCTAACGCACTATTGACTAAAGGCGACAATAACCACAACTCAATAGACTGAGTTTGCTGGACGGGGCCACTCCAATCCATCTTAATGCGGTTCCATTTCCACTGTGGCAAACCCGGCCCCGTTTGTACTTGGGCATTGGGGTCAATTTGTGGCTGTTTTTTGCGTTTAACCTTCTGAGGTGACAGAGACGGTTCTTGGTAATAACGGCCTTTTGGGAGTATATTCTGGGAATAAGGCGCTTGCGGCGAGATATCATCATTACCACCACCGTATCTGTTTATATACTTCTCTCTGTCAGACTTCTCATACCCAGAAAGGGTTGCCCTAGCGAAAGTCGACTTTTCCAACGTTGCCCCCGGGCGCTCCAGTTGCGGATAGATACTTTGCCGCGCTTGCAGCATCATAAATGGTAACACGATGATTAATAAACCAATAAGGCTAATATTGCGATACAAACGCACACTGCCACTAAACCAGCCCAGTGTGGGTAATACTCGCAACAATGCTAAGGAGGCAATAATGCTTACCAACCAGAACCAGAGCCAAGGCTGTGTGCCCGGTTCATGGTAACTCAATATCATCGTTACCAATGTCAATCCACCCCACCACCAACGCCATAATTTACCGACGGCCGCGGCCATAATGAGGACGATGAACAAGTCCAATAGTGTCCACTGCTTGAGCCATGTATCGCGAACATTGTCCACGCCAGTGGCGTTCAATAAACGCCACCCCGGCGGCAAATGTAGCATCGCGCTGACTTCTTGAAAATCATGCGCCCAGCCCACGGCTGGCAGTTGAGTCACGGTGTTTTCTAAACGACTATCGGCCACTAAATCAATTTGTCCGCGCCGGACTTCTACGCCCGGATTGCTGCCATCTTCTAGGCGCGTAATAAATTGGTCTCGGCCGTTCACCGCGACGCGCCCTAACACGGCCGGCTCGGCCATTTCTAAACGCCAACCCCGCGTCATCGTGCCGTCGATACGGTCTTGCACACTGTAGCCAAAACCATCAAAATCTAACCAAAAATGCCGCTTTAGCTTTAATTGGTCAGGCGCCGGCTCTGGATCACCTCGGCGTTTTTCATCTATCACCAAACTGTCCCCGGCCCGAACTAAGTAGGCGGGAAATTTCCGCCAATAGGCGGGTAAAGCCGTTTGTTGAGGATCAATGGCAGTCACGCCGCTGACTTCGACTAAGCGCAAATTGTTACGGGCCTCAAACACCCACACTTCTTCATTAACCCATTGCCCCAGTGATGGCTTCTCTGACGCGGCCAGCGTTAATTGCTTAGCCGCCTCTCCCTCTTGGCGCGTGTGCAAGGTTAAACTCCATGAACCGGGGCGCACTTGCAACCGCAAACGCCCATCGCTTTCCAAGCGGGCGGGTAGGGGACTGTTTAAGGACATCGCCTTATGCTTGTCAAGCATGACCGGGCCTAGCGTGACTTCGCGGTGGCGGCCGGCAACGTCCAGTTCTAGGCTTGTTGTGATTTGTAACGGAATTTCGTCGATAATGTGACGATAGACACGCATATCAAGACGGTTTTCCTCGGCCGCTTGGTCAGAAGTACCGCGTTTTTTTAGCCATAAACGGCCTACGGCATCAAACTCAGGGAGAGTGACGGGGGTATTGTCAATAGTCAACGCAACCAAGCCCGTGTTGGCAGGAATTTGCAAAAATTCGGGATGCTGTTGTTTCCATTGAAATTGCCCCGCTATGGTAATATGTCCTTTGGGCGCAAACACACTGGGCACGCCCCCACGATCCGCAACCTTGGCCGGTTCATTATTGACTTTTACCGATTGAGGCCAGTGTTTAGCATTGCCCGGCAGGGCGATCCAACCGGCACTATAGACTTGCCATTGTTGGCTAAACTCGGCCTCGCTGGCGTTCACCTTAACAGTCAAGTCTGAAGGCCAACGACAAGTCCCTCCTAACCCTCCTTTTTCAACGGGAACGGCCTTGTTGTTAGAAGAGGGCCGGGGGGATTGGTTATAATTAAGAGGGCAATCTTGAGTGTCATGTAATACCCAATCGACCCAAGGTTGTAAAGGGGGTGGCACGTCATCGCGCCGCAGGGTATCCGCCCACAGGGAAAAACTCAGCAAACACAACAGAAGGCCGCCTACCAAAAAGATTTGGTAGTGCCTTTCCGAGTGGTAATGAGAAACCAAGTTTCTTGGAGAAACTTGGTTTTTGTTCACAAAAAAGTTGTCTAAAGTCATACTTTATGTACGCCCATCGTTGTTAAGATTAAATGGCAAAACTGTAGTATAAGCTTACTGAAAAAAAGTTTAAACTAAAAATGATTTAACGAAGGACTTGCAAAACTCCTAAATCGCCAACAGCTAAAGCAAACGCAGTCATTCGCTATGCGAGATCATTGGCTAAAAGCTAAAGTCCGCTTACTAAAAAAAAATTCTGATTGTAACGGATTTTGGGGATAGGGCGAACACGCTTACTTCGCCCTACATTATTATTTTAAATATCAATGGGATACAAAAAATGTTTGGTAGGGGCGAACCGAGGTGTTCGCCCTTTGATATGATGAAAAACCCCCATCATTTTTGGTCTCCCCAAAATCCGTTACAACGAGGTCATTTTGTAATTTGTAATTGGTAATTGGTAATTGGTAATGTTAATTAATGGTTGAATTGAGCTTTATATATAGTTCCTAAATCTATAGAATAATATTTGAAATATAGAAATTTATTCCTAGACATGGAACTAACAGTGGGCTACGCGAGTAGCAGAAGTTAGATAGGCCATCACACCTGCTGATGTTATTCCAGTCGGTAGCTCTGTGGTCTAACATTAAGGGTAGCGGAAACGTGAAAGTGTGTTATATGTAAAAACCCTATTTAACAATCACAAGGAGTACTTCACTCTCACTAACAGGAGATCCTAAAGATATTATGTTAGTCTACGTTATTAACAAAAATGGTAAACCACTAATGCCGTGCAAACCAGCAAAGGCGAGAAAACTTTTGCGCGTTGAAAAAGCAAAAATCGTCAATCGATGTCCCTTCACCATTAAATTGCAATGGGACTGTGAAGAAAATGTGCAACCCATTACATTAGGGATTGATAAAGGAAGTCATCACACCGGTTTGTGCAGTGTGGGTAACGAAAAAATTTTACTTTCTGGTATTATTAATCATCGCACCGATATTAAAGACAAAATGACCGCCAGACGTGGTAATCGTCGTCAAAGACGAACCCGTAAATGGTATCGTCCCAAACGAGTCTTAAATCGAGCAACCAGTAAGCGCAGCGGACGATTGCCACCTTCTCTTTTCGCTAATGCAGAAGAAGTAATAAGAGTTGTGCATCAAATTCCTTTACCCCTCAATAAAATTGTGGTTGAAGATGTGCAAGTTGATATTGCTCGTCTCAACAATCCTGATTTGCTTGGGATTGAGTATCAACAATAAAATCGTTTAGATGAAAATCTTAGAATAGCCACGTTAATGCGGGATAAATATCAATGCGTCTCTTGTGGCAAAAAACAGGTTCAACTTCAAGCACATCATATAGTGCATCAAAGTCAAGGTGGTAAGGATACGATTAAAAACTTGATAACACTTTGTCAACAATGTTTCACGCTAAAGTTTCGCGAAACTTTAGCGTGAAACATAAAAAAGTACATCAAGGTCAAATCACTCTTCATGCTGATGGCATAAGTGGTTTGAAAGACCAGATAGCACAAAGAGCCATGCAAGGTAAATCGTTGATTTACCAAACATTAGAGAAAGTGGCACCCGTTTTCAAAGTGTTTGGTTACCAAACAGCTTCGTTCAGAAAAGATTTAGATTTACCTAAAGAACATGATGTTGATGCTCTTTGTGTGGCAACGTTAGATAAGCGAACTTCGATACCCTATCACCGTGAGAATTTTTACACAATTAAGTTCAGGCCCCGACAAACCAGAAGACGTTACCATGATCTTCCGCAGAAAGGTAAGGGACGTGTGCCATATCAAGTCTTTGCTGCATTAGACGGTTTCCGTAAAGGTGATATCGTGCGTGTCAAAGACAAATGGACTAAACAAATCAATTCTATTTATAGTAACGGTCGATTAGCTTTTGCGCGTGTCAAAGGCGAACCAGGTAGTGCAAGACCGGAAGATTGCCAATTACTACTTCGAGGCCAAACGGTTGTTTGGAATTATTTGACCTAATATTCCTCGTCATTTGTCTCTATTTTTCTATAAAATTAGTAAATGTATTTAATACTTAGCATGGGAATACTTTTTACACACCCCTAAATCCCATGACGTAAGGGGACTTGCCGCTGCTTTACTCGCCGCGCTAATTTCCCGGATCATCGATGTGAATCAAACCGTGCAAGTCCCCTCTGGAGAGGGTGGGAGAGGTGTAAAAGTTTAAATTATACTGAACAAGGTCGCAAATTCTGTCATGTCGAGTCCCTTTGAACGGAGGGAACTTGAGAAATATTTTTAAATTCTTGCTTGATTCCTCACATCCTTAAGGAATGACAAAAGTGCAAATTAGTGCTGAGTATATTTTCGTGCAAAGTATATCTTAAAAAATACGAATTTAGTAAACTATTGTTCATTTTTCAGGGTTCATTGTTCATTGAGGCTCTTGCCAAACTCATTTTCAGTTGTTTCGGTAATGAAGCACGAATTTCCTTCTTGGAATGAAATTTTCTGTCGAAACTGTGTCAAGGTTTTAGAGAATTCTAATCGGATTATCGAAACAACAGTTTTGTAATAGACTCATTGTTCATTGTCCATTTTTCATTTTCCATTGTTCAAATGTCTCTACAAATTAACTTATCTGTGATTGAGAAAAATCCCGAACAAGTGCCAGAAGAACTCCAGCGCATAGGTACTCAAGCCATACAGATTCTTTGGCAAACTTCGCAAGACATTGCCCAACAAGAAATCGAAACCTTCAAAAAACGCTATCAACAATATAAAGTTGAAGTCCTACAGCAACGTCAAGAGGCTTTGGATAAAGTCGATCAGGTCAATCACGAAATAGCCAATGCCAAATGGGTCATTGAGACTTTAAAGAGAGAAAACAAATCATTACAAGTTGACCTAGATCGCAAAATTTGCGAATTAAAAAGCGCCCAAGACCAAGTAACCATTTTCCATGAAAAACTCGCCCAACAAGAACATGAAGTCAAGCGCTTGACTGAAGAGGTCGGACGTGTCCATGAAAATGCTAATGGCTTGAAAAAACGCTTGTACGAGGTCAATCGCCAAGCAGAACAAGACCGCACGGCTCTCAAGGAAGTTCGTGAGGAATTGGCCGTGACTCTGCACAATCGTGATCGTTTAGAGAAAGATATCAAAACGGCGAAGCAGGAAACCAACGAAGTTTGGAAACAACTCAAACTGGAGCAAAAGCAGGCCGCTGTCGCTGAGGCTTTGGTTCAGGAAATGAAAGAAACCGGCAAAAAATATGAAAGTGAGATAAAATCACTAAAAGCTGAAAAACAAGAGATTAAAGCCCGTCTGGAAACAGAAGCCAGAGCACGGGTGGACTTGGAAAAGAAAGTCGCTATGTTGCAAGGGCGTGCGGATTCTCATGAAGTGGCGCATAAGGAAACGATAGCCAAACTTGAACAAGAAGTCGAGTTAGTCAAGAGCGAAGCCTCGACCGTCAGAAACCGCATGATTAAAGCGGAAGCGGCGCTTGAGCGTGAAAAAAATGCCTGTGAACGTTTGGAAACCAAGTTAGTTGCGGCGACTGGCGTGAAGCCTTAAGGGATAATTAATAATTAATTATTAACAATTATACTGCAAACGGCTAGAATTTGAACTAGTGCAAAAACCCGATGTCTTTTAGACATCGGATTTTTTGAAAGTTTATTGCGGCAACTGGCGCGAAGCCTTAAGGGAATTATTAATCATTAATTATTAACAATTAATTATTAATAATTAGTAAGTCCTTGGTTCCCTTTCCCTGTCACCTTGCCCCTTAATTGTGCATGACGCGCTTGTATAGGTAATTCACCAAGTTGTGCGACAGCTTGATAAAACGCTGGCAAATCACCGCCCTGTTGATCAAGTAAAGCGCGAAAAGCCGGCACATAATCTTGATAAGTCACAACGGATAACAGTTTGGCATTATTCAAGTCTTTTGCAAACCAAGCATCGTAGCCGGCAAAGCCGCCCCAACTTTTTTTCAGTTGTGCATACCGTGCCCGTAGCGTATTAAAGGCGGCCGTTTTGGCCGCCGGCAACTTTTCGGGTCGCCACTTTTGTTGATAAATCTCTTGCAAATGGTTGCGGGTTGCCAGCACTAAATCCACAAACTCGGCTTGCCGCAGCCGCGATTGTTGATACGCAGCCAGGTATTTTTGTGTACCATACCGTGCCAGCCAACGCTCTACGCCAACATATTCCACCGTCATCGCAAAAGCCTCGTTAAAGGCGGTATCATCAGCAATATACACTTTTTGATGAGCGATCTCATGGAATATTAGCCCTGCAATTCGGTGTTGAGGCCATCTTAACATCGTGTTTAGCACCGGATCATCAAACCAACCCAAGGTAGAAAAGGCCGGTATCCCGGCGACATAGACATCATAACCTTGTGCGCGTAATTCCTCGGCCAACGCTTGCGCCGGGGCTTCGCTAAAATAGCCCCGATAACTGACACATCCCACTATCAGAAAACACCACTGTTTAGGTTGAAAGGAAAAAGCGGGAACGGCAAATACACTCCATATCACAAAAGGCCTTTCTAAATCAGCATAATAGGTATAACTGCGATTATCGGGCAAGTGCAATACGGAACTGGCAAAGGCACGGATTTTTAAAATATCCGACAATTGCTGTTTAAGCGGTGCTGGCGTGTTAGGATTAGCAATGACGCTGTCAATGGGTTGTGAACGTCTATAGATGTCCAATTGCCCACCTATCGCTTGACTATAATAAGCAATACTGCTACACCCACTGATACACAAGAAACACAAAATCAATAAGCTACGTTTTAACATATCGTTTTATAGAAAAGTTTTGTCCTCGCTTTTAAACCTCAACCCCTTTTAGCTTCAAAGAAATCCGATTTTTTTAAAAAATAGGATTTCTAACCGAGCCAAAATATTTATCTGACAAACTATAATAAGCTCTCTTTCCAAATGACGCCGGTTTTCTTTCAATCACATCGAATCCTTGTCGGTAACTATCGTTTTTCATATAAATAACTGATGTTACGCAGAGTGCAACGCGATGGGCAACCACAAGATTGGGGTAACCACAAGGGATTACCCCTACAATGACCCGGTTATCGTGTAGGGTAACCACAACGGATTACCCCTACAATGACCCGGTTATCCTGTAGGGGCAATCCTTTATGGTTGCCCTTTTACAATGGTTTGGAATCAGTCTGCGTAACATCAGTAAATAATTTCAAAACTTAAAGCCAACAGCTTGCATCAGTTATATCGCGTAGCTCGGAAACTTTCGGATCATCGCGATAGCGAGATAACGAAATTTGTCTAACAGCTAAAGTACGTATCAGGGTACTATGGCTTATGAAAGTAGTAGGCTTTAGCCTACTTTAGCTATTAGCCTCAGAAACGAAGTAACGAGCGGAGCGAGATCATTTATTCTGAGGCTTATCCTACTTTGAAACTAATTATCTGAAAATCTATAACGCCTGCCAAACTAAAATCCAGTTTCGGCAGCGGAAACGGGACTCCTGCCTTGAAAATCGTACAAGGCAAGCCTTGTACTCCCAAATTCCATTATTCCCACTCAATCGTCGCTGGCGGTTTGCCAGAAATGTCATAAGTCACCCGCGAAATGCCGGCAACTTCATTGATAATCCGATTGGACAGCGTTTCCAACAACGAATATGGCAACTGTGCCCACCGCGCTGTCATAAAATCAACCGTTTCCACCGCTCGCAAGGCTATCACATAATCATAATGCCGCGCATCTCCCATCACGCCGACAGATTTGACCGGCAAAAACACCGCAAACGCTTGGCTTACTTTGTCATACCAACCCTGTTTGTGTAACTCTTCAAGAAAAATGGCATCGGCTTGGCGCAAAATGTCGGCATAATTTTTTTTGACTTCGCCCAAAATACGCACCCCTAAACCAGGCCCCGGGAAGGGATGACGATAAACCATTTCATGCGGCAAGCCTAATTCTATACCGATTTTACGCACTTCATCTTTGAACAGTTCACGCAGCGGCTCAATCAACTTCAGTTTCATATGTTCAGGTAAGCCGCCAACATTGTGATGAGATTTAATCAGATGGGCTTTGCCAGATTTGGCACCTGCGGATTCAATCACGTCGGGATAAATGGTACCTTGTGCCAGAAATTCCACCTTGGAGGAATTTGTCCCCCCTTTTGGTAAAGAGGGATTTTCCTCCTTTGGCAAAGGGGAGCCGGGGGGATTTAATTTGGTGGCCTCTTCTTCAAAAACGTCAATAAACAAATTACCGATGATTTTGCGCTTTTGTTCTGGATCGGTTACGCCCTTTAAGGCCGTTAAAAAACGCGCATCTGCATCAACACATCTCACCCGTAGCCCTATATGCTGAGTAAAAGTTGCCATCACCTGCTCGGCTTCATACAAACGCAACAAGCCATTATCGACAAATACACAGGTAAGTTGCTCCCCGATGGCATGATGCAACAAAGCCGCTACCACTGAAGAATCAACGCCGCCCGATAATGCCAACAACACTTCTGAGTCGCCAACCTCAGCGCGAATGCGTTCAATACTATCTTCAATGATATTAGCCGGCGTCCACAACGCTTCACAGCCGCAAATGTCATGCACAAAACGCTGCAATATACGAGCGCCTTGCAGAGTATGAGTCACTTCAGGATGAAATTGAAGGCCGTAAAAATGGCGCGTTTCGTCAGCCATGCCAGCCATGGGCGCATTATCCGTCGAGGCGATCACTTTAAACCCGGGCGGCAACTCAGTCACGCGATCACCATGACTCATCCAGACATCTAATAAACCATAACCATCCTTGCTCACATGATCTTCGATATTGCGGAGCAATTGCGAATGCCCTCGCGCTCGCACTTGTGCATAACCAAATTCACGCACATTGGAGGCTTCGACTTTGCCAGCCAATTGTAGCGCCATTGTGTGCATCCCATAACAAATGCCCAACACCGGCACACCGAGATTAAACACACAACCGGGGGCGCGAAAATTGATTTCACTCTGATTGACAGATTTCGGGCTACCTGACAAGATAATGCCTTGAGGCTTAAAATCAAAAATGGCTTGTTCTTCAATATCATACGCATGAATTTCGCAATAAACCCCGGCCTCCCGCACACGCCGTGCGATAAGTTGCGTATATTGCGAGCCAAAATCAAGAATTAAAATACGATGAGCGTGGATATTTTGCATAAACGTTCTCGTTAGTTAGCATCGCTAAGGGAATGCCTTGAGCGACGCTCAGCGTCGCGTATGGTGGTGAGAAACAGTTCGCATTAGACACCAAAACAACAAAATTAAAAAAAATCAAGTTCACGCAAAAGTTTCGCTCCGCGAAACTTTTGCGTGAAAAATATATTGACAGACAATAATTATTTTTAATATAATGCCTGTCGGAACTTAGGGAAGTTCAAGAAGGCAGGTATTAGCGGTTCAGTATGAAATGTTATACGGGTCTTACCTAGACTTATAATTAACATAAGATTAGCTTCAAAATCAATACCTGGCAAACCGACGTAAGTGTATATTATACATAGAGTCACATATGTGACGTGGGAAGCTTACCCCTTAAACATAACTAATTCTACTATTTTTTGGTAGTTTTGGCGTTTTTAAGTAAGAGACACTTATAGATTTTCAGAAAAATAAACCCAAAGCCAGGTAGTTACACTGGAGCTAATAAACCCAAAGCCAGGTAGTTACACTGGCTATATTAATATCGCCCCGTTGGGGCTTACTTTGAAATCTCTATTAGCCCTTTCGGTATGTAAAATAAACCCAAAGCCAGGGGCTAAGCCCCTTCCGCTAATAAACCCAAAGCCAAGTAGTTACACTGGCTATATTAATATCGCCCCGTTGGGGCTTACTTTGAAATCTCTATTAGCCCTTTCGGTATGTATTATTAAAGCCAGGGGCAACGCCCCTGGAGCTTTATAAAAAAAGGCTACGTGACTTTTTGCGAAGCAAAAAGGATGGTAAGGCCAAAGAAATCCGATTTTTAAAAAAAATCGGATTTCTTTAAATTGGATTGTCCAAACCTGTTGACGGCTTGTTGGGCGATGTTTCCGTTTGGAACGGAACGTGACTTATGACTTCTAGGGAGATATTTCCCCAAGTGCCAACGCGACTCGTTTCGAGGCTTCGTTTTCTGGATTTGTTTTCCGAATCTTCCTACCTACATCTGAGTCTGCTAAGAAAAGGCATAGTCGTCTTAGCTTTTCCACTTCTCGAAGGCGGTACTCAATCGCTTCTGGACTCATATCAACATTAGTCTTCATCAGATAGGCTCCTTAGAGAGTTAATATCTGGGGTGGTGAAAATTGTGAATTGTTAATGAAAAGCTAATCAATAAGTGATTGTTTTTTAACACATTTAAAAAAGCGGAATAAAAATGGGATCAAGTTTTAGAACCCGTTGGAACCTCCTTTTCACCACCCCAGTTAATATCTGCTTTGTCTTGTTCAGTATTGCGAAGTGATTTTAGAGCAATAAGCCCTTGGCGGGAAACGACGAATATAGGCCCCCCCTTTAGTTTCGACTTTCTGTCGAGTTTCCCAGACTTCAGAGAATCATCTGTGGGGATTAAAATGTCTAAAATAAAGGTTTTCCCTGTGGACGGTTTTTGCGACAAAAGTGGGCCATTAACAAGGCTATCAATTCTACAACCTGGCCCACAGATTAGTCTAAAGCTGTCCCAAAAAGGCGATAAATCGCCTACTACAAACGGGGGGGGTTCAAGAAGGCGATAAATCGCCTACTACAAACGACTACAAACAGGAGCCTATCTTTAAGATATCCTTGTTTAAGCTGTAACCCGACAAAACGACGCAACTAATCTACCCGGTAGTTTGGTGCTTCTTTGGTAATCGAGACATCATGTACATGGCTTTCGCGTATTCCGGCGAGACTTATCTGTATAAATTGCGGTTTGGTACGCATTTCTTCTAGGGAGTGACAGCCAGTATAGCCCATACTGGAGCGTAAGCCGCCTATCAATTGGTGAATCGCATCGACTAAAGGGCCTCGAGATGGAACGCGGCCTTCAATGCCTTCTGGCACTAATTTTCCTTCTGTCTCAACTTCTTCCTGAAAATAGCGGTCTTTTGAACCTTGTTTTTGTGACATCGCGGCTATAGAACCCATGCCGCGATAGGTTTTGTAAGCACGGCCTTGATAGAGTTCTATTTCACCAGGAGCTTCTTCTGTTCCGGCAAACAAGCTGCCTATCATAATGGAATGCGCTCCCGCTACGAAGGCTTTGGCAATGTCGCCAGAGTAGCGAATGCCACCGTCGGCGATGATGGGGATGCCGGTTCCTTTGAGGGCCTGTACAGCATTATCAATGGCGGTGATTTGCGGAACGCCGACACCTGCCACAATGCGCGTGGTGCAAATGGAACCTGGCCCTATGCCGACTTTTATGGCATCAGCCCCTGCTTCCGCTAAGGCCTTCGCGCCTTCGCTTGTAGCAATATTGCCTCCTATTACTTGTACGTCTGGATAATGTTGTTTAATCCAGCGCACTTGATCCAATACGCCTTGGGCATGTCCATGTGCAGTATCGACGACAATCACATCAACACCGGCCTTGACTAAGGCCGCTATCTGGGCTTCGGTGTCTTCTCCGGTGCCTACCGCTGCGCCTACTCGCAAGCGTTCATGTTCATCTTTGCATGCGTTGGGCTTTTCGGTGGCTTTTTGGATGTCTTTGACGGTAATCATGCCGCGCAATTGAAAGTTGTCATTGACAACGAGCACTTTTTCAATACGATTAATGTGTAATAACTGTTCGATTTCCTCATGACTGGCGCCCTCTTGCACGGTGACAAGTCGTTCTTTGGGAGTCATAATATTTGAGACGGGATGATCGTAATGGGTTTCAAAGCGCAAATCGCGGCTGGTGACAATGCCAACGAGTGTTCCTTTATCGACGACGGGCACACCGGAGATGTTGTGGGCGCGGGTTAAAGTTAGCACTTCTTGAATGCTGGTGTTGGGGGAGACGGTAAATGGGTCATTAATTATGCCGCTTTCAAATTTTTTCACCATTCGCACTTGTTGGGCTTGGGCTTTGACAGTCATGTTTTTATGGATAATGCCAATGCCGCCTTCTTGTGCTATGGTAATTGCAAGACGCGCTTCGGTAACGGTGTCCATCGCCGCCGAAATGAGAGGAATATTCAGGCTAATGTCTCGCGTTAATGGCGTGTTCAGTTTGACTTGTTTGGGCAAGACGCTGGAGTGGGCGGGGAGCAGTAAAACGTCATCAAAGGTGATGGCTTGTTTTTGGATAATACGCATGATAAATTTTGTTTGCGGGAGTAATGATTAATAGTTTAGTTGAGGATATTCAAAAAGCACAACGGATGATCTCGCTTTGCTCGTTACTGTCCGATAAAAAATCCGATTTTAAAAAAAATCGGATTTTTCTGGATAACTATATTCTCTGAAATGATGGCAAACCTTGGACTGCAAATGATTATGGAGTACTTAGCGCTCCTTGTACGAAATCTATAATGTTTGAGTAGCAAAATCGGCCAAGCGTGAGCGTTCACCGCGTTGTAAGGTAATATGGCCGCTGTGTTGCCAGTGCTTAAAACGGTCTACAACGTAGGTGAGGCCTGATGTCGTTTCGGTTAAATAGGGCGTGTCAATTTGGGCAATATTGCCTAAACAGACGATTTTAGTGCCGGGGCCGGCGCGTGTGACAAGTGTTTTCATTTGTTTAGAGGTGAGGTTTTGGGCTTCATCTAAAATGAGGTAACGATTGAGGAAAGTTCGGCCACGCATAAAGTTGAGGGAGCGGATTTTAATCCGATTATGCAATAAATCGGCAGTAGCCACCCGCCCCCATTCGCCGCCGCCACCGTGAGTTGGGTTAAGGACTTCCAGATTATCCACCAACGCGCCCATCCAAGGTGTCATTTTTTCTTCTTCGGTGCCGGGTAAAAAACCAATGTCTTCGCCAACCGGGACAGTCACGCGAGTGACGATGATTTCAGAAAAGCGTTGCAGATCTAAAGTTTGTGCCAAGCCGACAGCGAGAGTCAGTAGGGTTTTGCCCGTTCCTGCGGCACCAAGCAAGGTGACAAAATCAATCTCTGGATCAGTGAGCAAATTCAACGCAAAATTTTGTTCACGGTTGCGGGCATTGATACCCCAGACATTGCGTTTTGGAGAGCGAAAATCGCGTACCAATTCAATCGTCGCCTGATCGCCATGACAGTCTCTAACAATGGCTTCAAACTCATCTTCACCGCCACCAAATAAAAATTGATTGGGATACCATTGTGCGACTGTCGGCCCTGTCACAGTGTAAAATGTCCGTCCTTGTTCTTGCCAAGAAGTCATTTTTTGGCCGTGCGTGTCCAAGAAATCGGCCGCGAGCGCGTATTTGCCGGTGTAGAGCAAGTCTACATCGTCCAGAACTTTATCATTGGTGTAATCTTCGGCATGGATGCCTAGCGCATGGGCTTTGATACGCAGATTGATATCTTTAGAGACGAGCGTGACTTGTCTACTGGCATCTGCCTGTTGCAGAGCCATTGCGATGCCAAGCAAACTATTATCGGGCTTATTGCCGGGCAAAGTATCGGGCAAAATATTGGCAGACAGTGGCTCGGTTTGGAAAAATAAACGGCCCGCCGTTTTCCCTTTCTCGCTCGAAGGCAGCGCAATGCCGGCTTTGAGATTGCCTTGGGTGTCAATCAATTCATCAAGAAAGCGGCTGACTTGGCGGACATTGCGAGCGACTTCGGACATGCCTTTTTTGGCCGCATCCAGTTCTTCAAGAACAACCATTGGCAAATAGACATCATGCTCGGCAAAGCGAAAAATCGCGTTCGGATCGTGCATGAGTACGCTGGTATCTAATACAAACAAACGGTCTGGCATATAAGTTGGTAATTTGTAATTGGTAATTTGTAATTTGTAATTGGTAATTGCTTAAAAGGGATTATGGGAAAGGGGTAAAGTAAATGGAAAAGAATATCTACTTAATACCGTTACAACTTGAGCTTTTGACACCCCGGCCCCTCTCAAGAGGGGAGGGCCAAGTCCCAAGATAGAATGGTATTTATGGGTGTATGACAACGCTCTAAAAACGCAAACGGAGTAACGAGCGAAGCGAGATCACTTGTGTGCAGTATAGGATTTTACCTTTCACCTTTCACCTTTCACTTTTTTCCTTTCCCCTTTCCCATTCAAGGGCCTCTAGTTGTTGGACATGTCGGGGCACTTTGACTTTGCGCCAAACTTGTCGCAGTTTCCCGTTTTGGTCAAACAAAAATGTACTGCGTTCAATGCCTTTGACTTTATTTCAATGATCACTGAACACTGATTACTGTTCACTGAACACTGAAAAAGGTTTTTGGCACAAAACTTGTTTGGATGACTATCCAAGTGTGGGAGTAGCCAAACCTTGGGGCAAAAGTCGCGCTCATTTAGTCCCTTTTAGGGGGCTTAAGCCTTACGCCTTCCGATTTATCGGAAGGCGGCGACAGACTGGGGCGAGTTGCGAACCGCCAAAAAAAATTAGAAGTCCAATAATTTCACCACAGACTGCTTTTCAATTTTTCCCCTCAATCCTTCAAAGAGCGTGGGCTGGCGATGGAAAGAACTTTAGAGAGTGAGAGTCAGGAAAAACATGCCCCCGTTTGGAGAGTTGATTTTACCACCTATCAGTTTTCAAATCCTCAACACTTCAGAACACGGAGAAATCACGGCGTTTCAGATGTAGATTTCCGTTAAGAGAAGGCTCTGTGTGACTCTGTGGTACTCGGTGAACTCTGTGTTGAATTTACAAACTGATAGGTGCTAAGGAGAGTTGATATTGAGACTTTCAAAAAAATGAACAATTTCGTATAATATGCATGTTATAAATGAATTGTAAATTTTACCCCACGAATTTAAACGCGTTATCGCCGATTTTTTACGAATCATTTAGGCTCAGTCTCTAAAATTATCCGCTCAAATTTCCCACCTTCTGCTAATGGCACTGCCTGAGATTTTAAGCTATATAGGAAGGCAAGGCAGTAGGCACTCGGCTTCAAAACACATCCCATAATTGCCTCAATGAAAAAGGCCAAAATGGCACAGACTTCAGGCTCAAAAGATGTCCAGAAAAGTTGAGTTATATTGCAAACGGTTATAATTTGGATTTTGTCATCCTCACCCCTAGTACTCTGTCAATGTTCTATTGACGGGTTTTAGTCGTCGGCCAGTTTTGACTTGGCACGGCCATTAATTCTGCCAAACTCAAGTTTGGACCGATTTAAGACCACTGCCAAACTAAAAGTTTTTGCGTCAAAAAACGGAGTCCTGCCAAACTAACTCCTGCCTTGTGCATAGAGTAGATCCCCAGTGGGGTGAGACTTCAGGGTGAGGGGAAAACTTATTAACCACGCAAAAGTCTAAAAATGGGTCGGACGGGATATCAGATAGCCAATAACCAATCACCAATGACCAATTACCAAAATGGGAGCATCAGTGTGAAAATAAAACTATTTTGTAAAAATATAGGGGTAATTATCCTCACTAACTTTTTGATGGGATGTGCAGGGAGCGGGGCGCATGGTAACGCAATCGCCCAAAAAACCCACGCGCTTGAGGCACAAAGCACCCCCCGCCCTTCGCCCAAAAATTATGGGCATTTTGGCTCACAACAACAAGAATACATGTACAAAATTCTAGTGGCTGACATTGCCCGACTTCGTGGTGACAATGCGTTAGCGGCCGAGTATTTTTTCGAGGTTGCCAAACAAACTCGTGACCCGCGTCTTGCCGAAAATGCCGCACAAACCGCCTGGGAGGCACGAAAGTATAACATTGCGATGGCGGCCGCTCGCCTGTGGGTAACCCTCGCCCCGGATAATCCCAATGCACGCCAAATCTTGGGCCGGATGTTGTTACGCCAAAAGCGCACGAAAGAAGCCGTGGCACATTTAGATGCGATGGTCGATAGTCTCAAGGATGATCCCCAGCGGCTTTTGTCAGTGATGGAAGCGATGCTAGAACAACCAAATCGGGCCAAGGCCTTGGAACTGATAGAAAAAGTGGTCGCCAAACGGAAAAATGATCCTGTTATGTTATGGACATACTCACGTTTATTGATCCGTCTCAATAAATTAGACCAAGCCTTGGAGGTGTTGCGTACACTTTTAAACCGCGTTCCAGACCATGCTGAGGCCGTGCCTTTGTATGCCTTATTGTTGGACAAACAAGACCGTCGTTCGCAAGCTTTGCAATGGATGAAAAAGGCATTACACAAACACCCAGAGAAGCAAAAATGGCGTTTGGTGTATGCACAAATGCTTGCCGATGCACAACAGTATGAGAAATCTATCAAGCAATTCCAACGGCTCTTGTCTGCTGATCCCAAAAATGGCGATACTTTATATGCCTTGGGCGTGTTGTCCCTGCAAACCAAGCAACTGTCAGCGGCCAAGGGGTATTTCATCAAATTAATCAACACCAAGCAACGATTCAACAATGCTTCCTATTACTTGGGCCAAATTGCACAAGAGGGAAAAGACCAAGAAAACGCCCTTAGCTGGTATCGCCAAGTGAAGGGCGGATCAAACTATTTAAATGCACAAGTGCGGATTGCGTTGATTTTAGTCGAACAAGGACAGATAGACAAAGCCACCGAACACCTTCGGACAGTGCCGGTGAGCCGTGAGGAAGACAGGATCAGCCTAATACAGATTGAGGCCGAGTTGCTGATCGATCAAAAACGTTATCAGCAAGCCATGGAGGCTTACAATCGTGTCCTCAAATTAAAACAGAATAACACCGACGTGCTGTATATGCGTGCCCTGCTGGCCGAAAAAATGGGCAGGATGGCTCAATTAGAGCAGGATTTACGGCGCGTATTGCTCATAGAACCCAAAAATGTCAATGCACTCAATGCGTTAGGATACAGCCTCGCTGATCACACGGATCGTTATCAGGAAGCCTACGAATTGATTAAACAAGCACTGGCTTTAAGTCCCGACGACTACTACATTTTAGACAGCATGGGATGGATCTTGTATAAGATGGGTAAGTACACGCAAGCGATTGCGTACCTGCGTAAAGCACAAGCCAATCAAGAAGATCCAGAAATTGCCGCGCATTTAGGCGAAGTCTTATGGGTGACTGGTGATCAACGAGCCGCCCGGCAAGTGTGGGAAAAAGCGATTGAAACTTTTCCGGATGATGAAAAATTGCGCGGCGTCGTGGATCGTTTTCTACCAGAAAAGGAGCAAGGAGAACCATGAAACGTTTCTTTCTACTGGCACTGCTACTATTCTCTGGCTGTGCCCAGTTACCACCATTGCCGCCAACGCCAGCCAACCAATTGGAATCATGGCGTTTAAATGGTCGCCTTGCGATTTCAACCCAAGATGACAGTTGGACGGCTAACGTCTACTGGCAACAGAATGGGCCTGCTTACCAACTGCGTTTGAATATGCCGCTTGGACAAGGGGCCTTGTTGCTTGAAGGGAATGATAAGGAAGTTGTGATGCGTACTGCTAACAATGAAACCTTCACTGCTCCGGATGCGGATGCGTTAGTTGCCAAAGTCCTGAATGTCGCAATTCCCGTGACCAATTTGCATTTTTGGATTAGAGGCATCCCGACCACAAAATCCGCCCCCGGCGGGTACACACTCAATGAAGTAGGGCAGTTACAGAGCCTACAACAAGATGGCTGGGAAATAGTCTTTCAGCGTTATGTCAATGTACATGGTATTCATTTACCTAAAAAAATTATTTTAGAAAATAACAGTTTTAAGGTAAAAATTGTTATTTCGCAGTGGAATATAACAAAAATTTCTAAGCTTCCACCTAAGCCATTACGTGTGCAACGCTAATCTAAAAACCCGTCCATCCAAAGAAACCCCGTTTTTGAAAAAACTGGGTTTTTTTGTAAATACGTTTTTGAACAAACCTTAGCAGGAGTCCAAACTTTAGTTTGCTTGTCGTCCAAACTAACGTTTGGCAATCGTCAGGACTCCAAACTTTAGTTTGTGCGATACGTGATACGCGGGCCCAGTTATTTACCTAAAAATTTTAGGGTTATTTGGACTATCTTGAGGGCCATAAAAGGTTTTGGAGGTTTTCAAATTAAGATATGGCCCTCTGTCGGGCTATTGATACTTTTTGTAGGTGTTTTATTGCTTAACAGTCGTCCAAACTAACGTTTGGCGGCAGGAGTTTGGCAGGAATCCAAGTATCGTGTAGGCTTGTAATCGCCTAAAACTAATAATTGTATGTAGTAGGCGATTTATCGCCTAAAAAAACCACTTGAAATTTTTAAAGGCAACCCAAATAAAATTTAATAACTGATGTTACGCAGACTGATTCCAAACCATTGTAAAAGGGCAACCATAAAGGATTGCCCCTACAGGATAACCGGGTCATTGTAGGGGTAATCCGTTGTGGTTACCCTACACGATAACCGGGTCATTGTAGGGGTAATCCCTTGTGGTTACCCCAATCTTGTGGTTGCCCATCGCGTTGCACTCTGCGTAACATCAGTTAATAAGAAATCCTATTTTTTTTAAAAATCGGGTTAAGACGGGCACGGCCCTTAGTTATACCTTAACCGTTAGCAATGCTGGCCCACAAACGGCGAGCAATGTGCAACTGGTAGATAGGTTGCCTAGTGGCGTGAGCACGGATTGGAGTTGTAATGAGGCCAGTGGCACGGTGACTTGTGAACTAGTTTGGCTGTCGGTACGGCCAGTCCTATTACTATTAATGTCATCGCACCGAGTACGGCTGGCGATATCACTAACCAAGCTTTGGTGAGTTCCGTCACGGCGGAGAGTGATGGCAGTAATAATAGTGTTAGTGAAGTGACAACGGTTGATGCGGTAGCCGCCGAGCAGCAAGCGGATTTGTCTTTGAGTCTGGCAGATTCGGCTGATCAGGTTAACACGGGCACGGCCCTTAGTTGGATAGAATATTTTGCCGGAGAGCCAAGAAATGAAACGAAAAAAGTCTTTGGTGTACTTTTGCAAAATTAGTACAACGAATTACGCGGATAAACGAATGGCCGTACAACGAAACTTCGTTATGGAACGCCAAACTTCGTTCTGGAACGCCTATATTGCTACTAAACGAATTTAGTATAACGAAACTTCGTTATGGAACGCCAAACTTCGTTCTGGAACGCCAATATTGCTACTAAACGAATTGACTTATTTATTGAGTCTGTTTGAGGAAATCCCAGATTGAGTGCTTAAAAAAGTCCCGTTAGCAGCCAGTTACTCAAAAGTCAAACGCTTGCTCTTGAAAGAAGAACGCGCTGCTGACGCGCTTCATTTTAATACCATGCTCAATAACATGGTTAATCATCAGATTCATTATGATTATGTCACTGGACTTTTTCAGATATTTTGGCATGGACTCGCCCCGGTATCATCTAGGCTCACTAAATCAAATGTTTACCCACGAGGAGAAAAAGCGTCTTCTGAAATCAATTATGTTTATACGTTTGACACCTCACACGATTTCTGAAAAGCGGAGAAAGGGTTCTTCTCAAACCAAGTAAAAAGTGGGCCATGTTATCGGATTGATAGGTATGAGTTTTAAAACAGAAATCCGATTTTAAAAAAAGAGTTATTCTCAAACCAAAAAAGTGGGCCATGTTATCAGATTGATAGGTATGAGTTTTAAAACAGAAACCAGATAAATCCGATTTTTCCAAAAGATTTCTTCTCAAAAAGCCTCAGAATAAATTCTGAGGCTAACAGCTAAAGTAGGCTAAAGCCTACTAGCTAAAGCCTACTAATTTTATATGCCATAGTACCCTTTAGGGTACTTTAGCTGTTAGACAAACGCAGCTACTCAATCGGTTGCAAACCAGCACTGGTATAAAAAGAGATATTCTTACGATTTTGCGTCTGCAAGAAAACCAAAGTGATGGTACGTTTCAGCCGGCACGGTGAGCGTCCGCATCAACTCGCCTGGCAAAATTTGTCAGCCCTATTTCCAAATGACGGAAAAATTGTCTCTTCAGCAAGGCAGAAACAAACTAAACTCTTTAAGGAAATTATCTCCAACGATCCAAATAGTGTTCTGCTGTTTTTTCAATGCCAGTCGTCGAAGTCGATTAATCTTGCTGATTAACTGATTTAAAGTAAAATTAAACTAAGTGCTGTGCATCTATAGCTTTTAGGAAAAATATTTTGGCTGGAGTCATCGATAAATCTTGGACTACTGATTGGCTATAGTGGGCCATTTTGACTTATTTAATAAGTTATTTTTTTTGTAGAGTTATTAAAGAAATCCGAGTCAATTTAAAAAACTCGGATTTAGTTAACATTTTTCATTTTTCATTTTTCATTTTTCATTCGTATTAAGGAACGTAACATGGCACTCTCATTGATTATTCCTGATGAAGTTGTTTGGGCAATCAAATTGCCAAAGAAACAAATGGAGAGCGAGTTAATCAAAGAAATCGCCTTTAGCTTGTACGACAGAGGTTTGACTTCCATGGGCATTGCTAGGCGATTCGGAAATTTGAGTAAATGGGCATTCATAGAGGGCTTAGCACAACGTGGCATTTCAAGACATTACTATGAAAGCGAAGTAGAAGAGGACATTAACTATGCCAGAAGTTGTCAGTAATGCTTCCCCGCTTATTCATCTTGCGAAAATAGGTCAATTGGAATTGTTGCATGACTTATTCGGCGAGATTGCAATTCCTCGTGCGGTTTATGAAGAATGTCTTATTGAGGGCGAAGAACGCGAAGAGATTGCTACAATCAAAAACGCTGATTGGCTACATATATACAATGTGAGTGATCAAAATCTCGTGACGGTGCTTCAATCAGGACTGGATAAAGGTGAATCGGAAGCAATCGCCTTAGCCTTGGAAAAAAGTGTTGATTTGATCTTGTTGGATGATGCCGAGGCCAGAGAAAAGGCAAGACTTTACCAATTAAAAATCACCGGGACACTTGGCATTTTATTGCGAGCCAAAAAAGAAGATCGGCTTCAATCATTCACTGACACGATTGAACAACTACAAGCAACAGGATTCTGGATTGAAGCGGCTTTGAAAAAGCGACTGTTGGTGGAAGCGGGGGAAATGGAGTCAATAGATAATTAACCTGTTTTAAGTTTTTTAGTAAAAAATCCGATTTGTTTATAAATCGGATTTTTAAGTCATATTTATTAGGATAACTATATAGCCTTTTTTCTGATCTGAAGTCAAGCTAAATAATAACAAAATGTATGGGATTTACTATTCAGCTAGTTAAGCATAACAGAAAACTATTGCTTGCGGTTCGCTTTTATCCAGTTAGCGCAATTGCGCCGAAACGGGTAGAGATGGACTCTTCAAGCCTAATAATTTCAGGATTCGGCATTGTAAGGAGGTTAAAGGGGTGAGGAAGGGCGGTGCGTCAGGCTGGGAAACCTGGCTGATATTCCGCCAAAGCCCACAAAGAGTAGCTCAGCCGAGGGGCTTCCTGTAATGCCTCGCGCACGATGATATCGAGCAGTGTCAGTACACACCGGGCGATGGTTTGAGCCGTACCATGCCTGTGAGGTGAGGTGGTCTTCGCGCTTCTGATTATGTCAAGGAGAGCGGCGGCCCTTTGAGACGGGCATTGCAGCGCTCAACAAGGTATTGATCGCGGTGGACGTGGACGAGTTTGTCGAGGGAGAAACGCGCCACTGGCGCGTTGGCGGCGTATACCTGCCCAAACGGCGGCGCGTGGTGTCTCAGGCCGCTTCATGGCGTTTCACCTCAATCGTCAAGTCCAGATGGCGTTCGACCTGGTCGGCTTGAGCGGCATTCTCAACTTGTTTGTTATCTGGATGCGCGCTGTAAGATGTAAGACCTATGTATGATTACCGGTAATCAACGGAAAATGACTACAGAACCGGATAACAAACCCCTCGCTGGAGACGGACCCAGCACTTCCGATGTACCAAGGCACGTTTACCTTGGTACATCTCATCAACCAAACTCGATGTTGGAGTTTAGTATGTCTGACTTAAATGATACCTTAAAAAGACGGTTTGGGGTAGAGATTGAATTTCTCTTTCCAACGTGGGAAAATATACAATGTATTGTCAATCATGGACTTCCTCTTTGGGTTGATCCAAGTAGAATTGCTGTTTTTGGTTCTACTCGCCAATACAACAAAAATGAGGATTGGAAACTGACTACGGATCTAAGCATAACGAATGGTGACGGAACAGTCGGTTTTGAGATAAATTCTCCCATTCTCCAAGGTGAGGCAGAACGACAGCAATTAGCCCAAATCACCAATATGCTCCATCATTGTGGAGCACTCATTGACAAACAATGTGGATTGCACGTCCATATTGAAATCCAGCCTGATTTCAATCAACAGCAACTCAAGAATCTTCTTAAATTGCAATTGAATTTGGAAGACAGTTTTGACTGTCCTGTCTGATTGATTTGGATCGTCGCCACGACAACATTCACTGTGAGTCCAATATCAGCCAGTTCTATTCTGAGCTGCACGACGAAGTCGATATTGACCAAGAAACCGCACTTTGGACAGACACTGGACGTGCTTCTCTAATCAAAAGAAGTTTTCGGCTCCTTGATGAAGCGAATCAACAAAAAATGATCAGGTTAACGGCGGATTCTATGTTCCGTAAGCTCAACTTAGCCCCTATTTCAGACTGTGGTACTGCTGAGATTAGAAGTCATCATGGGACTTTTGATTATACCGAAATTGCCAATTGGATTGCACTCCAAATGGCACTGGTGGAAACCGCTCATGCGACCCGTTTGGTAAAACCAGCAACAGAGTTCTTTGTTGGGCCTCAAAAAGCTTTCGCCGCTTTATCGGCTAATCTCAACTTTGAAGTCATCGAGTATTATTTGAATAGATAATACTCAAGCAATGTACTGATACTCTTGAAAGAGTGCCAGTACATTGAAGTCCTTCAACCAAAGGGAGAAACTAATGTTACGCATCAAGCTAATGACAGGCACTTTGTTAGAAGGTGAATCTTATGAAGACATTTTCAACCGATTACAAGAGGGTTTCTTTGATGATGGAGAAGACTTAAGGACATTTGTTAAAAACTATATTGACATGCTTCAAAGAATGTTCGGAAAAGAGAATCTTGTCATTGATGAAGACGAATTTAGCTACGAATTAGTTGCTGAGAAACTGATTCATGTAGGCCTATTTGAGAAACAACCCGCATAATTCTGTTGTCAGTAACAAGTTCAACTCAAAGCGCTTCACCGTTGTGAATAGGAAAAAAAAACCTTTGATTTATTTCAAAGCGCTTTTGCCTAAAAATCATTGGTATGTTTTTTAAAGAAATCCGGCGGGTTAAAGAAATTCGAGTTTTGGACTTTACTCGGATTTTTTACCTGGCTCAATAACTCCGATTTTTTTGAAAAATAGGATTTCTGGGCAGAATTAAAAAAATAATATTTTTTGGACTTGACTAGGATTTCTTACCTAGCTCAAAAAATCCTATTTTTTAACACAATTTTTTAAGTTTTAAGTCGCATATATGAAGCCAAAGTTAAACTAAATAATAACCAAAATAAATGTATGGGGTTTAAACATTAAAATAGCTTACTATTCAACTAGTTAAGCATAGAAGATTGATTTAAATATATATTCATAAGTTTTTGAAAGCATAACTTACATTACTAATGATCAATGACCAATTTATTGCTTGACTTTTTAATCTAGTTTTGTTAATAAATTCTTTTGAACTTTGCTTGCTGAAAAATTTCTAGTTGAATTTCTATCATATGCGCGTCTCCAGATGGCCCCCAAATCGGGGTTGGCAGGGGCCTAAAATACTGTTTGCACTGGAGTTTTTTGTAAAATTCCATTATATAAACTAAGTGTTTTTGACGAAAATTATTTCTTGTTTGAACGGATTTCAAGTACGATCCGACTAAGTGCTGCGCCTCCACCTGGCCCCCAAATAGGGTAAATGCAATATAGGAACACATTTTGCTGTTATTAAATAAGTTATTGTTATTTAATCACTTTGAAAGTTTCAAAGCACTCCGATTTTTGAACTGGACTTTTTTCAGAGTGAAAAGGTTTTTACGATTTTTCCGTTGATGAACCTATTGACAAACTGATTGTTTGTAGATAGTTGCTTTTTGATTATAATCAACTTTGTTGATACCTTATCAACGCGCAACCCCAAAGGAGTTGAATGTGAAACGTAGTAACGAGCGGAGCGAGATAATAGCCTTAAGAAAACCTGGGGAGAAATATAAACAACGCCTCAACCCCAAAGGGGTTGAATGTGAATAGCTTAAGGAAAACCTGTGGAAAATGTGCTCCCCGACGCGCCAACCCCGAAGGGGTTGAATGTGAAGAGCCACTGGTGAAACCTGGGGGAAAAAATAACCTCGGTTTGCCCTTTTTTTGTATTTAACCAAATCGGAAAATGCTAACTATTTTTCAACAGTTACAATCAGCTTTTTTTGTTTGCTAACTTAAAGGAAACAACAACATGCCTTACTCAGCAGAAGTTAGTCGCACTAACCCGTCGTGCATTTTATTTTTAATTGATCAATCCTATTCAATGGAGGATCCATTTGGAGGTGGCGAATCGGGTGCTAAAAAAAATGCGGTGGCAGATGTCATCAATAAACTCTTACAAAATTTCGTCATCAAGTGTGCTAAAGATGAGGGTGTCCGTGATTATTATCATATCGGTGTCATTGGTTATGGTGGCGAAGTCAGCTCGGCTTTTAGCGGTGAATTGGCGGGGCAAGACTTGGTGCCGATTAGCCAAATTGCTAATCATCCGGCTCGCGTTGAGGAACGCACCAAAAAAGTATCCGATGGTGCTGGGGGGGTTAGTCGAACAAACGGTTAAATTTCCTATCTGGTTTGATGCTGTCACATCCGGTGGCACACCGATGTGTCAAGCAATGCACCATGCTCACAAACTCCTTTCCGCTTGGCTCACTGATCATCCTGATTGTTTTCCACCGATAGTGATTAATATTACCGATGGTGAATCGACGGACGGCAACCCAAGTTCTGTCGCGCAAGACATCACCAGTCTGAAAAGTAGCGATGGTGACGTTTTGTTGTTTAACGTTCACTTGTCTTCACATCGGGGTACAGCGATTGAATTTCCCGATAGTGAGGCCGCTTTGCCCGATCAATACGCTAAACTCCTTTTTCAAATGTCCAGTGTCTTGCCTAATTCTATCAAAGAAACGGCCTCTCAAGAGGGTTTTCGAGTGTCGGCCGGAAGTCGCGGTTTCGTATTCAATGCGGATATGGTGGCATTGATTAACTTTTTAGATATTGGCACACGCCCAAGTAACCTCCGATAGTAATGGAAAAGATCGATGGAAATCAGGACTCAGTCGTTTAGGCTACCCAAACAGGGTAATACGCTAGAAGAGTATGAAGATGCCGTTTTTCATTCGAGTTGGCTAGAAAATCCGCCAAATGGGCTGTTTAGGGCCGCAGTGGCGGATGGTGCTACCGAAGCGTCTTTTTCTAAGGTGTGGGCTAACTTACTTGTTGAAGCCTATTGTCAAGGTGAACTGAATGATGAAAAAACGCTTATTCAGCATTTACCACGATTGCAAAAACAGTGGTATGCAGAAGTTACTCAAAAACCGTTACCTTGGTATGCCGTAGAAAAACGACAGCGCGGTGCGTTTGCCGCCCTGGTTGGTTTAACCGATTCATTTATGCTAACAAATCCTAACGAATATTAACAAACGTTAACAATAGCTCCCGTTAGAGAGGGTGAATCTACCACTCCGTACCGAAAATGAGAGATAGCCGCTTTATACAATCTGAATTCGCTTGGTTCTCGCAAATTGAGAGATTGTAAGTCTCAGGTTTTACCAGTACGACATTGAGTACTGAACCAGATACCTGCCGCTTTATAACGGTTAATTTTATAAAAATTCTCATAAAAGTCAATCATTTTTTCCAGCACCTGCAGAATAATTGGTATTGTTTGTGAAGATTTGTTAATAAATTGGGTACTATGCATGAACCCTATACAAAGATCGCTATGAGATTATGGCAATAGGCGATAGTTGTTTATTTCATATCAGAGGTGACAAGCTAGAAAATGGTTTTCCGATAGCACATTCTGAACAATTTAACAATCGGCCATTATTACTCTCTAGCGTTGCCGCACCCAATGAAAACATTGCCCAACATCTTGTCTATAAACAAACACTGTCATTGCAAAGGGGCGATGAATTTTATTTGATGACTGATGCGTTGGCGTGTTGGTTTTTGCAAATGTCTGAAAAAAAACGCCAACCGTGGAGAACAATGCGCTCACTCAAACAAAGTGATTTTGAACAATGGATTGCCAAATTGCGAAACACAAAGGCACTGCGTAATGATGATGTCACTTTGCTACAAATTATTACCAAATAGAAAGTTGAAGTCGTTTCGTTTATTGCGCGGAGCGGATTTCCCGAAACATCAAACTATGATGATGTCACTTTGCTACGAATTATTACTCAATAGGAGATTTAAAGATGGCTTGGCCTACAGCACAAGACTATAGCGAAGCGGTACAAAATCCGCGTTTAAATTTCCAAGACGCGGAACTAAAAACAGGGCAAGTAGAATTGACGCCGCTTGGCTTGCCTCGTCCAAGGAGTGGTAATTTTGCAACGGTTTATCGGATGCAGTGTGGACAACACCATTGGGCTGTTCGTTGTTTTCTCCGTAATGTGACAGATCAGCAACAGCGTTACGCTGCAATCAGTGAGTATTTACGTCTCAAACGCTTAGGGCGTATTCAACTCCCCTATATGGTCGATTTTAAGTTTCTTGAAGATGGGATAAAAGTCAGTGGACAGTGGTATCCGATTCTAAAAATGGAATGGGTAGAAGGTGAACTACTGGATAAATTCATTGAAAAACATTTACCAAACTCAACCACATTGCGACATTTAGCAGAACGTTGGGTAACAATGACACAAACTTTAGAAAGTGCTGGAATCGCACATGGTGACTTGCAACATGGTAATATTTTAATTGTTCAGGGTGAATTGAAACTGATTGATTATGATGGCATGTTTGTCCCCACGTTGTTCGGTTTTTCTAGCAACGAAGTCGGGCATTATAATTATCAACATCCGTCAAGAACTGGGGATGATTTTAGGGCCGATATTGATCGTTTTTCAGCTTGGGTGATTTATATTGCCTTAATTTCTCTGAGTATTGATCCAAGTTTATGGCAGCGCGTCGGTGCAGGGGATGAGTTTATTCTATTACGCAAAGAAGACTTCGTTAAACCGGATACTTCTGCTACGCTGGCACTGTTAACTCAACATAACGATGCGCTTATCCAATCACTTGTTACCGGATTTAAACAGTTACTTCGCAATCAGGCCCAGATTCCACCGTTAGATCAGCAAAAAGTGATTGTTTCCAGCACGCAGCGTCCCGTTTCTAATGCCAATCAGGGAACGACTACTCATACAATCTCAACGTCCAGTGATTGGTTAGCCGATTCTCTTTTACAGCAGCAACAAAAGTCATCACCTTCTGTTCAATCGCCACCCATTTTAGTTAAGCCTACTTATCACAGAGTCAAACCGCAACCGAGAAGCCAATCGCAGCAGCCCACGACTTCTCCCCCAGTCAAACCGCAACAATCGCCGCCCACTTCAGTTAAGCCACCTTCTCACTCAGTCAAACCGAAAACGAGAGGCAAAAAGTGGCTAACCTCAAAATTAGTGGCCGTTGGGTTATTGATTGTTGGCTTACTTTTCATTGTCGGGATGATTTTTTTAGGATTAGAAATTGAAAAACGTGAATTAGCAGCAGAAAATTTGCACGTATGCGAAAAAAAATTCCAAGCGAATCGTTTAACGACTGCTTCAGTGTGTTATAAAAAGGTGTTGAAAAAATACCCAAGCAATGCCGAAGCATGGGCAGGTTTAGAGAAAATTGAGGCGCATTATGTCACTTTGATAAAAGTTTTTTTAGATCAAGGACAGCAAGACAAAGCAAAACAGTATTTAGCGAGTTTACGCAAGGTGAATCCAGACTCATTGAAGTTAGCAGCACTGGAAACGAGATTGCAATCGCTTAAAGCTGAACAAGAACGTTTAGCTTTAGCGAGTCAAAGGGAAGAAACCGAAAAACGTGAATTAGCTCAAAAATTGCGCGAATGCGACAAACATTTCCAAGCGAATCGTTTAACAACTGGTAGAAGCGGAACCGCTTTGGTGTGTTATCAAGCGGTGTTGAAAAAAGACCCAAATAATGCCCAAGCCTTGAAAGGTTTAAAAAACATTGAGGCGCGTTATGTCAAATGGGCTAAACGTGCCTTAAAAAAAGGACAAGCAAATAAAGCCAAGCGGTATTTAGCGAGTTTACGCCAGGTAAATCCTCAATCGTCTCAGTTGGCTGAGCTTGAATCACGGTTATCAAGACTTTCTTCATCGAACCGCTATACCGACAATGGCAATGGCACCGTCACCGATAATAAAACGAGACTGATTTGGCTGAAAAAGGCGAATTGTTTTGGCAAACAGAATTGGGAAACTGCCATGCGAAGTGCTGCCAAACTAGCGCATGGAGAATGTGCTCTTCGTGATGGTTCAAGGGCTGGAATGTGGCGTTTGCCTACCAAGGATGATTGGAAAGCGATGATTGATAAGAAATATAAGAACTCGGATTGGAGTCAGCCCGGCATTTCAAATGCGGCTGGTACCGGCCCATGGAAAGAAGGTGATGCGTTCTCCGGGGTGCAGACCAGCGCCTACTGGTCGTCTACCGAGTACGCGAACGACAACGCCTGGCGCGTGTACCTCCGCTACGGCGGCGTCCCCACCGGCGGCAAGGACGGCACCTACTACGTGTGGCCGGTGCGTCGCAGACAATAGATACTTTGATACTTTGATACTTTGGAGGCTTTGACGGGGGATTGTATATAAGAAAGGATTTAAACCGCTAACTACAAGGATTATATATAAGAAAGGATTTAAACCGCTAACTACAAGGATTGTATGTTTCGACAAGCTCAACAACCTAATAAGAAAGGATTTAAACCGCTAACTACAAGGATTGTATATAACAACGGATTTAAACCGCTAACTGCAAGGATTGTATATAAGAAAGGATTTAAACCGCTAACTACAAGGATTGTATATAAGAAAGGATTTAAACCGAGTAGCACCACGAACCAATCCCTTATTATATACAATCCCTGTAGTTAACGGATTTAAACTGGTAACTACAAGGATTGTCTATCGATGCGGATTTAAACCGGGCACACCCACGATCTAATCCCTTATTATATACAATCCTTGTAGTTGGATTTAAACCGCTAACGACAAGGATTGTCTATCGATGCGGATTTAAACCGCTAACGACAATGTCTATCGATGCGGATTTAAACCGGGCACACCCACGATCTAATCCCTTATTATATACAATCCTTGTAGTTAGGGTTTTCAGGACTAAAAACTTGCTCATCAAGTAATAGATATTAAAGACAACCATAACAGATTGAATAGAAAAATAATGCGACTCAACAGATTGATTTTGAAAGGTTATAAATCCATTAAACAAACGGAAATTGAGTTAAATAACTTGAATGTTTTTATTGGTGCCAATGGTGCTGGAAAGTCCAATTTCATCTCCTTTTTTAAGTTACTGAACGCCATTATTAATGAGCAACTCAGTATTTTTGTACCTAAAAATGGTTTTGCCGAAGCCTTTTTACATTATGGTAGAAAACAGACTGAAACGATAGAAGCCCAATTGGAATTAGGTACTCATAGCTATCAATTTCGGCTTGAACCCACCGCCGACAATCGTTTTATTTTTACAGACGAAATCTTAACTTATCAACAAGATAGTCAAAAACCTTCGATCACCCATTTAGGCGTTGGACACTCAGAATCGAATCTTGCCAAGTTTTCTGATAACAATATAGCCAAAGGTATTATGCCGATAATAAAGCAGTGGCAAGTTTATCATTTCCATGACACTAGTCGAACCGCTTCAGTCAAACAAGTTGGCTCTATTCATGATTACGCCTATTTGAGAGAAGATGCCAGTAACTTAGCCGCTTTTCTCTATAAACTGAAACTGAAGCATAACAAGCAATATAGGGCGATTTGTATGACAGTGCAAAAAGTCGCTCTTTGGTGATTTTATTTTAGAACCAACACTAGAAGACAGCGCCTCTATTTTCTTAAAATGGCGTGAAAAAGGGGGAGATTTTCCATTTACAGCACATCATCTTTCAGATGGCACACTTCGATTTATCTGTTTGGCGGCGGTTTTGCTTCAACCACAACCACCGACAACGATTATTATTGATGAACCAGAATTAGGCCTACATCCTTTTGCCATCAATATCTTAGGCGGATTGATCCGCACTCTCTCTAAGTCAAACCAAATCATTTTATCGACGCAATCGGTGAATTTGCTTGATCAATTCCAAACAGAGGATGTGATTGTCACCCAAAGAATGAATGAAGTCTCCTTATTTAACCGCTTAAAAGCAGCCGAGTTTGAAAAATGGCTGGAAGAGTATTCGCTCAGTGAACTGTGGGAGAAAAATTATCTCAAAGGGAGGCCTTCATAATGAATCAGTGGACAAGATTAAATTTTATTGTTGAAGGTGATCAAGAGCCTGGGGATAAATCCCAGGCTCAAAGCTAAAGTCTGCTAAAGCATACTCAAACCACACTGATTTTCCTATATAAATTAAATATTTAGTCGGCTTTAGCCGACTTTAGCTGTTAGCCTGGGGATTTATCCCCATGCATCTTGATCATCAAGTGGAGGTATGCCAAATTACCCGAAAATCAAAAATGATATTAAAGGTTGGCTCAGTGAAGATAGTGAAGCTTATCTAACAACTTTTTACAGCGAATTACGCGGATAAACGAACGAATTTAGTACAGCGAATTACGCGGATAAACGAATTTACAGCGAATGACGCGGATAACTGAATTTATTTAGTACAGCGAATGACGCGGATAAACGAACGAATTTAGTACAGCGAATTACGCGGATAAACGAACGAATTTAGTACAGCGAATTACGCGGATAAACGAATTTACAGCGAATGACGCGGATAAACGAACGAATTTAGTACAGCGAATGTAGGGGCAACGCCCCTTTCTGGTTATTTTTGTTTCTAAAAAAGTCCAATTTGTTCCATTTTTGAGTCTAATTAAGTCAATAACCACGTATTTTTAGGGCTAATATTGGAACAACTTTTGAGGGCCATGTTGTCAGTTGAGTGAGTTCAAATTTGATGATGGCCCTCTTTCGTTACTTCCGTCAATAACCACGACTTTTTTATGGCTAATATTGGAAGAACTTTTGAGGGCCATGTTGTCAGTTGAGTGAGTTCAAATTTGATGATGGCCCTCTTTCGTTACTTCCGTCAATAACCACGACTTTTTTATGGCTAATATTGGAACAACTTTTGAGGGCCATGTTGTCATTTGAGTGACTTCAAATTTGATGATGGCCCTCTTTCGTTACTTCCGTCAATAACCACGTATTTTTTATGGATAATATTGGAACAACTTTTGAGGGCCAGGTTGTCAGTTGAGTGACTTCAAATTTGATGATGGCCCTCTTTCGTTACTTTTAGTTCCGTCAATAACCAATTCGCCCCGTTGGGGCTTGCTCATCGTTAGACATTTTTCAGTTTTAAAAGCCAGGGGCGGTGCCCCTGGCTATATTAATTCGCCCCGTTGGGGCTTGCTCATCGTTAGACATTTTTCCGTTTTCCGTTTTCATCTCGATATTCGCATGAGGAGTATGAAATGTCATACAGCCAATTTACTTTAGCCAGTGTTAAGAAAACTTTTGATCTCACAACTTTTGAAGAGGCTGATATTTTTGCGGGCGTACCGAAACGAGGACGCAGTGACTATTTAGCTGAAACGCTCCGATATAATGTGCCGCTCGCTCTCGCCAGTAACAGTGAAAAAGCCCGTTCCGAAATGATTATTGCCCCTATCTTAATTGAGGTTAGAAAACAATTACAGTCTCGCTTGAGTCTATTTTCTGGTGTTGAATTTAACGTGGATACGGAAACAGGCTTGACGGGATATTGTTATTTTATTCTCAGTCATTCATCGGAGCAACTTATTATCACCGCGCCAGTGATGATGTTGGTAGAAGGGAAAAACGAAAACCTTAAAGGCGGATTGGGACAATGTATCGCAGAAATGGTAGCCGCGCAATTGTTTAATGAACGTGAGGATAATAAAATACCCGCTATTTATGGGGCGGTTACTACCGGCACCAATTGGAAATTCCTAAAACTCACTGGCAAAACCGTTGAGATTGATTTGAATGAGTATTACCTAACAGAAATCGAACAAATTCTGGGTATTTTAGTTACTGGTATTCAAGAGAGTAAAAAAGTTATTACTGCCTAAAGAATCACTTGACTGGCTATTTAGGAACGCGCACGAATTAACTCATTCAATTTGGCGTTGTTTCGGGAATGAGGCTGGCATTCGGTGAAACATTTTCCACCACTAAATTATTTCATGCACGTTCCTTAAAAAAGCGAAAAGAGTTTTGCAAGTTTCGATAAACATAAAAAATATTTCATGTCAACAATTATCAATATTTTTGTGAAGTCTAATAAAAAAGCACCGGGCAATACCGCTAAAAAGGTGAGTCGTAACAAGCCCAGCAAAGCCTGTTGAGGAAAATTTTCGACTAACGTGAGTTAGGCTTTAAATATCAATAAGTTACAGAATGATGAATTTTATCAACTATTTTCGGACTGACGCATTGACAAAATAAATTGATTGACTATTCAATCAGTTACCTATAAAAGGCCACAGCCTTTATTTTTTATTGATAATTCATTCCAGTCTATGGCCCACAAATTAAGCGTTATTCACGTATTAATATTAAGGGTTTTAAGCTAAAAAGTTATTTCAATAAATCAATTACTTATACTAAAGTTTGTCAGAGCAAATTTATATAACTGATTGAAAAGTCAAACTCACGTTACTTGGTAAACGCCGACACGACAAAAACCCCGTGATGCTAAAGCCATTTTAGGAGGAAAAACGTTAACGATTTCGGCAAAGTGTGTCGCGAACTTAAAGCATTTTTCAGCACTCTTAACATTGTGTGGAGGCACACCTTTCCAATGAATTCAACACCTTACTTAGCCCCGGCTAAACTCAATTTATTTTTGCACATTACGTCACGACGGGCGGATGGCTATCATAACTTACAAACAATTTTTCAATTTCTTGACTATTGCGACGTTTTGTATTTTAATACGCGCCCCGATGGACGATTGTCGTGTCAAAACACCGCGGAAAATTTGCCGGCCGAGCAAGACATCGTCTTACGGGCAGCGCGTTTACTCAAACAATCTAGTGGCACACCGTTGGGAGCGGATATTTTTGTGATGAAAAAAATTCCCATGGGGGGCGGCCTAGGCGGCGGTAGCTCCGATGCCGCGACAACTTTGTTAGCTTTAAATCAGCGATGGCAATTAGAATTGCCATCTGCTACACTCGCAAAAATTGGCCTGAGCTTAGGCGCGGATGTTCCCGTTTTTGTGCATGGTCACGCTGCGTGGGCGGAGGGTGTCGGCGAGTCCTTAACACCGATAGACGACCTTGAAGAGCCTTGGTATTTCGTCATTCACCCCGGTTGTCACGTTTCAACGGCCGAAATTTTTTCAGCACCGGACTTGACACGCGATGCCTTTTCTATCACAATAGGCGACTTTATAGCCGGCCACGGCAAAAATGTTTGTGAGCCGGTGGTGCGCCGTCGTTATCCGCAAGTCGGGCAAGCCCTTGATTGGCTTAATCAATATCGTCCCGCTCGCTTAACTGGAACGGGCGCATGTATTTTTGCCGCGTTTGAGAGTGAGGCTGCCGCTCACACCGTTTTCGCGCAATTGCCGGGTGAATGGCGTGGCTTTGTGGCAGCGGGTAAAAATCTTTCCCCGGCCCTCAGCTTGTTCACAAACGCATAGAATAGTGTATAATATGTTTATTCTCACCCTTCGCTAAGGGTGAGGGGCAACTCAATCAATTATTGGGGTGTAGCCAAGTGGCAAGGCACCGGGTTTTGATCCCGGCATTCCCAGGTTCGAATCCTGGCACCCCAGCCACTTTTCCTCACTTTTCCTTCACCAAAAAAACCCGTGGGAGTTTCGGTGTGTCTAGCCGAATGATGATATTTACGGGTAATGCCAATCCGGTTTTAGCAAAAGCCGTGGTGGGCCATCTGAATTTACCCTTGGGCAAAGCCGTCGTTGATCATTTTAGTGATCACGAAATTTTGGTAGAAATCCACGAAAATGTTCGCGGTAAAGATGTGTTTATCATCCAACCTACCAGTACGCCTACCAATGATCATTTAATGGAATTACTCGTGTTAGTAGACGCAGTGCGGCGAGCCTCGGCTGGCCGTGTCACAACCGTAATTCCTTACTTTGGTTATTCCCGTCAAGATCGCCGCCCTCGCTCCGCCCGTGTTCCTATCACCGCCAAAGTCATTGCCAATATGATCACCACTGTCGGCACCGATCGTGTACTCACTGTGGATTTACATGCCGACCAAATTCAAGGTTTTTTTGATTTACCGGTTGATAATGTTTATGCCTCACCCATTTTATTGGGCGATATTTGGCGACATGAATATCCCAATTTAATGGTTGTCTCGCCTGACGTTGGGGGCGTTGTTCGTGCAAGAGCCTCGGCTAAACAGCTCGGTGATGCGGATTTAGCCATTATTGACAAACGTCGTCCTCGTGCAAACGAGTCTGAAGTGATGAACATCATCGGCGATGTCGAAAACCGTACTTGTATTATCATTGACGATTTGGTTGATACGGCGGGCACTTTGTGCAAAGCGGCGGGTGCCCTTAAAGAACATGGCGCTGCCAAAGTGGTTGCATACTGTACACATCCGGTGTTATCAGGCAATGCTGTGAAAAATATCGAAGCCTCAGCACTGGATGAATTGGTGGTGACTGATACGATTCCTTTAAAGGAAAATGCTACCGCATGTTCACGCATTCGTCAATTGAGTATTGCCGAAATGTTGGCCGAAACCATGCGCCGCATTAGTGAAGAAGAATCGGTGAGTTCCTTGTTTATGGAATAAAATCTGTGATATGTGATCTGTGATCTGTGTTCAATGATCACTGATTTATCACTGATCATTGATTTATCACTGATCAGTGATGAAATAAAAAAGTTCCCAACCAACAAATACCACTTCAAATCTGCCTTAATCAACTCCATCAACGACTCGCTTGGTACTCCAAGTTTTTCCACCAAGGCTATAATCAAAATCTCGTATTCTGTCAATATTGTTTTGACAGGTGAAATACGCCTGAAAGAAGTCGTTTGGCTCTCCAAGTTATACTGCAAACCGTTAGGATTTTTTTAGCTGTGTCAAGTATCAAACTGGCCGACTCCGGTTCCCGTCAATAGAACATTGACAGAGTACTATAGATATTCAGATAGTTAAGTAGGTACGCATAAATATTTTTGGTGACGGTTTGTAGTAGTCGCTGGTTTGTAGTAGTCGCTGGTTTGTAGTCGTCGCTGGTTTGTAGTCGTCGCTTTAGCGACTATTACCGCTCGTTATGTCTTTTGTTTACCCAGTTATTTTCTGAAAATCCGTGCCGTCTGTAACTGATAACTGATAACGAATAACTGATAACTGATAACTGATAACTGAAAAGGAGAGTCAATAATAATGCTTTCTTTTGAAATCAATGCCCAACGGCGATCTGAATTCGGTAAAGGTGCGATCCGTCGCCTACGTCGCAAAGGATTTGTGCCTGCCATCATATATGGTGTCAAAAAAGAGCCAGTACCATTAACTCTCTCCCATGATGATTTGCTTAAGCGTTTGGAGCTTGAAGGGTTTTATTCGCGGATATTGACTGTCAATATTGATAATCAACCCGAAAAAGTGGTACTCAAAGATTTACAACGTCATCCCAGTCGCCCTGCGGTAATGCATATGGATTTTCAGCGCGTCAGTGAGACTGAAAAACTACATAGGCGTGTACCTTTACATTTTACCAATGAAGAGCAATGTGTAGGGGTAAAACAAAGCGGCGGCACTGTGTCGCACCATACGGCTGAGGTTGAAATACGTTGTTTGCCCAAAGACTTGCCGGAATATATTGAAGTCGATTTGACCAACATCAAACTCAATGAAATTGTACACTTATTTGATTTGGTACTCTCTGAGGGTGTGGAATTAGTTGCTCTGGCACATAAGGATACTGAGCGTAATCTGCCCATCGTTTCGGTACATTTATTGCGTGGTGCCAAAGCCGAAGAAGAAAGTGGTGAAGAAGGCGCTGCTGAAGGCGAAAAACAACAAGAAGAATAGGTAGGTAATAAGCGTGTCTATTGCGCTCATAGTGGGGCTGGGCAATCCTGGCCCCCGTTATGCTGTTACTCGTCATAATGTTGGCTTTTGGTTAGTGGATCAAATTGCCGGACAGGCTCACGAATCATTTCGCACTGAGGCGAAATTTTCTGGTGAAGTCTGTCGCGTCGAAATCCCCCCAGGGGGGATTTGTTGGTTGCTCAAACCTAACACTTTTATGAATCGCAGCGGACAATCCGTCGCGGCATTGGCAAACTATTATAAAATTCCCGTTGAGCAGATTTTGGTCATTCACGATGATCTTGATTTTCCGCCGGGGACAGTTCGCCTTAAAAAAGGGGGTGGCGATTGCAAGCATAATGGCTTAAAAGATATTATTTCTCATCTCGGTAGCAAGCAATTTTTGCGGTTGCGGTTTGGCATCGGCCATCCGGGACATAGAGACGACGTAATTGGTTATGTGCTGAATGCCCCCACCCGCGACGAGCATGCGGAGATTGAAGCGGCTATGAGTGCCGCTTTGGAAGTGATGCCGCTGATAGTGGCGGGGGAGGTTAATAAGGCGATGCAACAGTTGCATACTCATATTTAACGGTTCCGTCCAAAGCTTTAGCTTTGGAGATATACTGATAAATCCGTTCAAACCTAAAGGTTTGGAAGGTAAATTTCACCAGTACCCTTGAGGGTACTTTAGTTTTCAGCCTAGTACTTTGTCAATGTTCTATTGACGGGTACAGGAGTCCAAGATTTATCTTGGAAGTGCCCATAAAGTCCTGTCAAACGGACGACTGCCAAACGTTAGTTTGGAGGACTGTCAAACGGACGACTGCCAAACTCAAGTTTAGACTCTTGATCAGTGATAACTTAAACTTATCACTGATTAAAACGATGGACTTTCATAAAATAATGTTAAATCGCCACAAAATATTTACTTTCCTCATTCTGTCTGTCATTTCACTCATCTTCTTAGGCGCTTGCGGTAGCGATAACAACACAGATGGACAAATCAGGGGAAAAGCAAGCATTATTGAAAGAGGCGTCATAAATTGTTTTGCAGACGGTTTAACGACCTCTAAAGGAAAACCTGTCTATTGTGAAACTTCGGCCGTCGCATATCAAGGTGCCTACCTGATTTTCGGCAGTGATAAACCCATCCCTAAAAAAGGCCATTCGGCCGTTTTCGCCATCAAATATACCGATAATGGATTGCCTACCGATAGCGGGTTATCTATTGAGCCGCTCAGTTACTTGACAGCACCCTCCTTTCTGGCCGCTATAAAGTATGAAGACTTTACAGTAACCCCGGATGGTTTGTATGTCATAGCAACCACCGGTTTTGATCGGGTAAAAAGTGGTTCCGTTAAGTGGGATGGTTACAATACCTTGCTCTTGTGGAAGGTTGGAAGTCCAGATACGGTGACGGTTGCATCACCGACTACCACTAACGGGGTAACGAGTTCTGTCTCGCTGCGCGAAAAGATTTCTCTTGCCTTGAAGTCGGAACAATTTCCTAACGGTGTACCTTATTTTAAGGTTGAAGGACTCGCTGCCATCCCCGGCAATAAATTGTTATTTGGGATACGCGAGTTGGGGGCCAATTACAAAGAGTTTGAGTATGCGGCGAAAATTATTTCCGTTTCTTATCAAATCAGGAATGGTAACGTGCTGGTGTTGGCAGATGATTTTAAGTTGATTTACAGTTATGATGTGAGCAAAGCATTCAATCAACAAACCGTTGCCCTATCCAGTCTTGAATACGATAAGCACTCTGATAGGCTTTACTTGCTTACCTGTTTTGAAGAATCGGAAACCGACGAAGGTTTGGGCGGGTATCTCTGGACACTTCCCATTGCTGACTTGAAGAGCGGGAAAGCACCCACTTTTGAAATAAAGGAGGATGGTACTCCTTTATTATTTGCCCATAAATCAGAAGGAATCACGGTATTAAGCAAGAATAAAGTGCTGGTTATCCATGATGATGACCGTGTATTAGGCCGGAAAATAGTAGAAAACCCAGAAACGCAATTTTCTAGGCAAGCTAATCAAGCCGCCTACAGTATCGTGTTTTGGACAAGGAATCCAAAGCATTAGCTTTGGACAAAATTCCTGGAGTCCAAAGCTCATGGAGTCCAAAGCTTCAGCTTTGGACAAAATAAGGAGTCCAAAGCTCATGGAGACAAAGTTCATGGAGTCTAAAGCTTTAGCTTTGGACGGTTCTAAAATGGTGTAATCTATTGCACCTTTTCGAGTGTATACTTGCTATTCACACCCCTTCGGGGTTGTTTTGGTGTGTTCGTTTTTTTCCTTTAGTGTAACCTGTGGCTATTCACATTCAACCCCTTCGGGGTTGGCACGTCTCCGACACCTTTTCCACAGGTTGCACCTGTGGCTATTCACATTCAACCCCGAAAGGGTTGGCGCGTCTTTAATAATAGGTTCTGAAATTAATAGAAAACGTGTTATGTCATACAGTGATTTCGATTTAAAAAAAGTTAAGTCTGAATTTAAGTTAGAGATAGTCGAAAATAAAGACTTGTTTTCCAATATTGAAGAAGTGGAAATCAGCGACTTTTTATCGGCTATTTTAAAACAAAATATTCCCATCGCATTGGCAATTAGTACCGAAAAAGCCTGTTCTGAATTAATTATAGTCAATCTATTTTTAGAACTTAAAAAGCAATTACAGATTAGCTTTTTTTCAGGTATAGATTTTACGGTAGATAAAGAAAAAGGCTTAAATGGATTTTGTGACTTTATCATTAGTCAATCTTCTGAACAATTCTTTTTAGAGGCACCGGTTATTACAGTAGTAGAAGCTAAAAATGAAAAAATTGTTAAGGGGTTGGGGCAATGTATTGCAGAAATGATAGCCGCCTCGATTTATAATGAACGAGAAAATAAAGCCATTTCATGTATCTATGGTGCGGTTACGACTGGACATGCTTGGAAATTTCTAAAATTAGAGGCGAATACCGCTTATATTGATATTGAAGATTATTATATTAAAAATCCGAAGAATATTGTTGGAATATTAACTTATATGGTCAAACAATCAACTAAGTAGGGTGGGCTAACTCTTTGCACACCAGAATGTTTTGGGAAACAAATAAATTGTTAGCCCGAACTGTGTGAATAGCTTTAGTGGAACCTGTGGGTTTTGGTAAAAGTGCCAACCCCGAAGGTGTGAATAGCCACAGGTGAAACCTGTGGGTTTTGGTAAAAGTGCCAATCCGAAGGGGTTGAATATGAATAGCTTTAGTGGAAGCGGTGGAAAGGAAAGCTTGCCAAAGCCGATAGTTCAGTTCCAAGTCTTTTATTTTAAGAGAATTGAAAATGAAAATGTGGACGTTGTTAGCCCAAGTGTTAAGCTTGGCGTTTGTTGGCACCGTTAAGAACGGAAAAGTTATTCCGTCTGATGTAGAATCTAAAGAAAATACTAAGAAAAAGCAACGGCGGATACGGTGTCCTCTTTGCGGCTGGCAGCCAGACGGCAAACCGTACTGGGGATGTGAGAAGTGTTTTGCCGCCTTTGATACTTTTAAGACTCATGCCCATTGTCCGAACCAGAAATGTGGCAACTCTTGGAGCTATACGCAATGTATCGCCTGTCATAGGCAATCACCGCATGAGGAATGGTATGAAAATGAGGAATAACTTTACCGTTCGTTTGTAGTAGGCGATTTATCGCCTCACGCGCAGTGCAGGAAAGCATAAATTCCCGTACCACCCATAAATCCTATTTTTGCAAAAACACGGTTTTAGAAATCCTATTTTTCAAAAAAAATCGGATTTCTTGGGCAAATAAAGTGCAACCCCGTAGGGGTTGAATATGAATAGCCCCAGGTGAAACCT